>Ga0194128_10002248_pt1 | contig 31613 bp, 27 predicted proteins | sample TA2KigCa65mmetaG_FD_148650 | JGI IMG/M metagenome (GOLD analysis project Ga0194128, IMG submission 148650) | Freshwater microbial communities from Lake Tanganyika, Tanzania - TA2015037 Kigoma Deep Cast 65m | ecosystem: Environmental > Aquatic > Freshwater > Lake | place: Tanzania: Lake...
CGGGCTGCGCGTTCCACACCCGCTGCCCGTATCGCAAGGACCCGGTCTGCAGCAGCGAGCTGCCGCCGCTCAGGGACCTCGGCGGCGGGCGGCAGGTTGCCTGCCACCTGCGCGGCTAGCGCCGCCTGGAGGTATTCCTTGGCGGCGGTGTCGGCCTCGACCGGCCGCCGCGCCGGGGCGGGACACGCGCAGGCTTAGCGGCCGCGCGGCGGTGGCGGGCTTTATCGCAAGCGGCGAGGCGGAACCGACCAAGAGGTCGCAGCGGCCGTCCGTGCCGCCCGGTATGATCGTCCCAGCCAGCTCACTCGCAGATTGCTTACCAATAGCGGCTCGTGGGGCGACATAAGCTGCATTGTGCGCCGTCAAACCGGGACCGGGGAGCGGGAGAATGGCCAAATCGTGCGCTGCAACGCAGCCTGGGTCGGATAGATTTTCCTATCCATCACTGACGTTCTAAGGTCTACTCATGGTTCCAAGAAGCGTGCGCACCGACGTTCTGGAGATTGCCTATGACGAGCACGGCCCCGCCAGTGGCGCGCCGGTGATCCTGCTCCATGGCTTTCCCTATGACGTCCGGAGCTTCGACGAAGTCGCCCCGCCGCTGGCCAACCAAGGGTGCCGCGTGCTCGTGCCCCACCTGCGTGGCTATGGGCCGACACGGTTCTTGTCGCCCGCCACGCCGCGTTCGGGCGAGCAAGCGGCACTGGGCCACGACCTGATGCAGTTCATGGATGCCCTCGGCATCGCGCGCGCGGCCCTAGCCGGCTATGACTGGGGCGGGCGCGCAGCCTGTATCGTCGCGGCGCTGGAACCCGAGCGCGTGCGCTGCCTGGTGAGCTGCACCGGCTACAACATCCAGAACATTGCGGCCTCGGGCGAGCCGGCGTCGGCCGCTCAGGAGCATCGCTTTTGGTACCAATATTACTTCCACAGCGAACGCGGTCGTGCCGGCCTCGCCAAGAACCGACGCGACATCTGCCGATTGCTGTGGCGTCTGTGGTCGCCGGAATGGCGCTTCGATGAAGCGACCTTCGAGCGAAGCGCGGTGTCGTTCGACAATCCCGACTTCGTCGACGTCGTGATCCAGTCCTACCGTCACCGCTACGGCTATGCGCCCGGCGATCCCGCGCTCTTCGCAATCGAGGCCGAACTGGCCAAGCAGCCCAGGATCACCGTACCAACCATCAACCTCCACGGTGGCCACGATGGTGTGGGACCGGCGCCCGAGAACGACAGCCAGGCCCGGTTCTTCGCCGGCCCCTACGAGCGGCGCCTGCTGCCCGGCGTCGGGCACAACGTACCGCAGGAAGCGCCGGCCGACACGGCCACCGCCCTGAGAGATCTGATGAAGGGAACGACACCATGAGCATCGCGTTGGTCGGCGCGACCGGCAACATCGGCACGCGCCACGTGGAGCAGTCGCCTCCGGACGGATACACCCTGCTGATGGCCGCGAGCAACAATCTGGTGATCAACCAGTTCCTGTTCAAGAACCTCGGCTTCGACCCCCTCAAGAGCTTCGAGCCGGTGACCATCCTGGTCAACGTGCCCTCGGTGATCTATTCCGCGGGCAGGGTCCCGGCGCGTTCGCTGCAGGAGTTCACCGCCTGGGCCAGGTCCCAGCCAGGCAAGGTGAACTACGGGTCGCCTGGCAGCGGCTCCACCCCGCACCTTTCGGCGGAAGCCATCAACCGCGCGTTCAATCTGGGAATGCAGCACGTGCCCTACAAGGGCGCATCCCAGGCGGTCGCTGCGCTGCTCGCGGGCGAGGTCCAGTTCTACCTGGGCGGGGCGGGTGTGGGTGCCGCGCATGTCAAGGAAGGCAAGCTGCGCGCACTGGCGGTATCCAACCCGACCCGGCTCCAAGCCATGCCCGAGGTACCGACCTTTGCCGAGGTGGGACTGTCGGCCATCAACGCAAGCAACTGGTGGGCTGTCGCTGCCCCTGCCGGCACGCCGAGAGCGATCACGGCACGGCTCCAGACCGCCTTCTGCAAGGCTCTCGGTGAACCGGACGCCAAGGCAAGGCTGGTCCAATTCGGCAACATCGCGATCTGCAACACACCTGCCGAGATGGCCAGGCAGCTCGCCGAGGAAGCGGCGTACTGGGAGAAAACCCTGCCTGGCATGGGCGTGTCGATCGACTGACGCCGCGCATGCCGCAACCCGCCAGGGTGAGGGTGAACTGACCGGCTTTATCTGTACCAGGTTGAATGTAGTGTTTAACCTGGAAGAAGGAGTCGGAAGATGCCAAAGAAGAGATTTCGCCCGGAGCATTCCCATTGCCACTGGCAGGCAAGGATTGCTTTTGCGGTATAAATGCAATAGAGTTGCATTAACAACAGGCGTCAGTTGGTCCGCACGTAGTTGTGGTTAACAGCCTCCGTGCCGCGCCAGAGCATGATCAGGGAGTTGGAGTATCAGGATGTTTGGCGGCTTTTTGCATAGGCAACCTGTAACAGGCAACCCTGTTGCCGTAGCAACCATGATCATCGCACTGTTGCCGGCTGTGGTGTTGGCGCAATCCGTGGTGCCGGGCCCCTGGGGCAATCTCAAGGATCACATCAAGCCGCTGGAGATCACCACGGATCATCAGCGCATCACGCTATATCGCCGCCAGCAAATGCTGGCGAAGTCTGCGCATTTCCGAGCGATTGAAGCGGTGGTCATTTATGACGCGCCATTCAAGGGCCAGTTGCGCGGCCAGGCACAAGCCTTGCTGGGATTGGCGGGAACACTGGATACGCTGTTTGTGCCAGGCACGGAGACACAGATCGGACAACATGGTGCCAAGCTGGAAATCTGGCAGCAACCGGAAGAGTTCGGCCAGCATGTCGCAGGTTTTCGCAAGGCCGTGGATGACCTGGCTGCTGCCATAGAGTCAGGTGGCGATTTGAACGCCGCTTATATCGGCGTGCGCCACCAGTGTCTGGCCTGCCACCAGTCGTACCGCATTTTCAAGCCGCAGCCCAAGCCCAGACCCTTGTAGCAGGTACAGTTACGCGGATATTTGCCCCATTGAACTGACCGGCATCTTGTGGATCTTCGCTTTCATGATCTGCGCCATGAAGCTACAAGTAGGCTGTTTGAGCGGGGCCTAAACTCTATGGAAGTTGCCAGTGTTACTGGATACCGCACGCTACAGATGCTAAAGCGGTATACCCATCTTAAAGCCGGAGAGCTTGCACAGAAGCTTGGTTAACTATGGCAGGCAAGCACTTCGAGCTTGAGGCTGCGGTCTGCTGGTCGTGCGCTTGTAGCGCCGGCCGCAGCGCGATGCGAAGGCTGGGTAGGGCTGCTATTCGGTGGACACTGTGCGGATTACCAACGCGCTACTTTTTGGTATGCGATATGGTATGCCCACAGAAAAACATCTGTAAGTCATTGATTTAACTATGTGTATGGCGGAGTGAGAGGGATTCGAACCCTCGATACCGGTTTAAGCCGGTATAACGCCTTAGCAGGGCGCCCCCTTCGGCCACTCGGGCATCACTCCGGTGTGTCTGTGCGGCGCGAACCATGCCTATTCTATCCTGCTAGGCGTTTTCCAGTTCGAACGCCTTGTGCAGCACCCGCACCGCGAGTTCGGCGTACTTCTCGTCGATCACCACCGAGATCTTGATCTCCGAGGTGGAGATCATCTGGATGTTGATGCCCTCCTCGGCGAGCGTCCGGAACATCCTGGCCGCGATGCCCGCGTGCGAGCGCATCGCCAGGCCGACGATGGAGATCTTGGCCATGCGGTCGTCACCGGTGATCTCGCGGCACCCGATGTGCGGCTTGACCTGGTCGTTGAGCATCTTCATGGCGCGCTTGAGATCGCCGCGGCCGAGCGTGAACGACAGGTCCGTGGTGCCGTCGTGGGCGACGTTCTGCACGATGACGTCGACGTTGATGCCGGCGTCGGCGATCGGCCCGAAGATGGCGTAGGCGATGCCGGGCCTGTCGGGCACGCCGTGCACGGTGACCTTGGCCTCGTCGCGCTGCGCCGCGACGCCTGAGATGACGGCTTTTTCCATCGCCATGTGCGGGTCTTCCTCGAAAGTGATGAGGGTTCCGGAACGCGCCTCCTCCTCCACCGGCAGCTTCGGGTCGGTGAGGCTGGAGAGCACGCGCGTGGGCACCTTGTACTTGCCGGCGAATTCCACCGAGCGAATCTGCAGCACCTTGGAGCCGGCCCCCGCCATCTCGAGCATTTCCTCGAAGCTGATGGTGGTCAGGCGCCGAGCCTCGGGCACGATGCGCGGGTCGGTGGTGTAGACGCCGTCGACGTCGGTGTAAATCTGGCACTCATCGGCCCCGAGCGCCGCGGCGAGCGCCACCGCGGAGGTGTCCGAGCCGCCGCGGCCGAGCGTGGTGATGTTGCCCTCGGCGTCCACGCCCTGGAAGCCTGCCACCACCGCGACGCAGCCGTTCTCCAGGCCCTGGCGCAGGCGCATCTCGTCGATGGCGAGGATGCGGGCGCGGGTGAAGGCCGAATCGGTCAGCACCCGCACCTGCCAGCCGGTGTAGCTGCGCGCGCGCACGCCCAGCGCGAGCAGCGCCATTGCGAGCAGGCCCACCGTGACCTGCTCGCCGGTGGCGGCGACCACATCCAGCTCGCGCGGATCCGGGTGCTCCTGCAGCCCGGCGGCGAGCGCGAGCAGGCGGTTGGTCTCGCCGGACATGGCCGAGGGCACCACCACGACGCGGTGGCCGGCGGCCTGCCACTTGGCGACGCGCCAGGCGACGTTCTTGATGTGCTCGATCGAGCCCACCGAGGTGCCGCCGAATTTCTGGACGATGAGGGCCATGACTAGTGGAAGCTAAGGGCCGCGATTCTAGCCGAAACGCCAGCCGATTCCGGGGCTTGGTGGCCCGCGGCGGAACGAGCGGGCAGCCGAACAGGCCGCCGCATCACGAACCCCCGCGCCGCGCGCGATTGACTTCGCCGCACCCGCCATCGACCATCCGGCGACCATGACTGCATCCATCCGGCCCGGCTTCCTCGTCCACGATTCATAAGCTCCTCCTGACAGGGTTTAGGCTTGCGCCCGACCGAGTGCCGGGCGTGTTTTTTTGAGGGCCGTACAGTTGCATCGGAGTATAGGAATTCCAAACCAGCTATGATTGGAATGGACCCCGCCGCCGCCCCCCTGCCGACGTATCGAGCTTGCTGTCCGGCCTCGCCGAGGCACGCGGGGTGGGTGATATAGCGGCACTGGCATTCGAGGCCATTGCGCTGGCGGGGAACACCGTTCGCATTGAAATGTTCCAGGCTCTGTCATCAGCTAGAACACCATCAGCCATCGCCGGTTTAAGCACTCCGGAGGAATTCCGTCGCCTGCCGACCGAACAAGACCTTGTTGGTCGAATTCAATTTGAAACCACACGCATAATGGGGTCTCGTATCGGTAGGACCAGACCTCGCCTCGGCCGCGAGCCAGCGGCAATATCTCGAAGGATTGGCCAATCAATGACCTGACCTGGTCTTTGGTCGCGCCTGGAAGTATTTTGTTAAAGTTTCTCTCATGAAGCACCTGCTCCCAGCGATCGACTCGGCTGGCAGAGTTCAGTATCAAAAAGTATGTGTGCCGACCGTAAGGGCCCCGGGCGTACTCCAGGACAGCTCCTGATTCGGTGATTCGCTCATGGGTGGGCGGCCCAAGCTTTTCAATAATGCGATCGCGATCAAGGCCAATTGATTCGTCTGAGGGCCCATAAGAGGCGCAGCCGCCGGCAGTGAGCAGGACAAGAACCGGGATTAGAAAGCGCTGAGCGTGTGTCATGGTGCTAAAAAGTGAGTAGCGTGCTACTTAGGTGTCCGACCAGGTTACATAGCGCCGACTGAAGAGCTGAAAATCAATAGCACCAGGGTTTTCCGGCGAGACGCTAAAGCCCTTGTGCGGCGGGGATATGTCGCAATCGGCGAATCGTCACTTAATGCCGGAACCGGCTGGGTCTCAGAAGCGCAGCTTCGCGAATGAACAGCTTTGAATCCTGATCCAGTCGGTGGAATCCTCTCACTTCTTCTGGCACCGTTATTTCGGGCTAGGTCAGTCTGCTAGAAGTGCGCTTCTAGCGCCGGCCACAGCGCCATGCAAAGGCTTGGTAGGCCCGCTACCTGGTGAAAACTGTGCGGATTACCGACGCGCTGCGCTTTGGTATGCGTTTGGGTATGGATACAGAAAAACATCTGTAAGTTATTGATTTAAGATAAGTATGGCGGAAGGGGTGGGATTCGAACCCACGAGCCACTGGCTGGCTTCCGGTTTTCAAGACCGGTGCATTCGACCGCTCTGCCACCCTTCCAGGTTGAAATCGTGCCCTGGCGCCGATATTGTAATGGGGCCCGTGGAGACGCGTAATTCCTTAAACCCTAAAGGGGAAACAGGGTAGAAACTTTGCGGAAATTTGGTAGTCTTAGCCGCTACAACTAGGAGGATTTCGATGGAACCAGCCCGTTCGAACGACAGCGTTTTCGGCCCCGCGCCCGGCCAGGTCGCCGGCGGCGCGCTGGCGCCCGAGGCGCAGAGAGTCCTGCGCAATACCAACCTGCTGCTGGCACTCAGCATGGTGCCCACGGTCGCCGGCGCGTATCTGGGCATGGCCACGGCCTGGATCATCACCGGCTCGCCCATCATCAGCTTCTTCATCATGCTGGGTGCGGTGATCGGACTGCAATTGGGCATCGCCCGCTACCGCAACAGCGTGCTCGGCATCGGCCTGCTGCTGCTGATGACCGGCCTGCTGGGCTGGTTCCTGGGGCCCTTGCTCAACTACGCCCTGGCGCTGAAGAACGGCATGCAGCTGGTGGGCTACGCGGCCTTCGGCACCGGCGCGGTATTCATGGGCATGGCGATGGTGGCGGTCGCCACCAAGCGCGATTTCAGCTTCATGGGAAAATTCCTCTTCGTGGGCATGATCGTGCTGCTGGTGGCGATGATCGCCAACATGTTCCTGCAGATCCCGGCGCTGTCGCTGGCGATCTCCAGCGCGGTGATCCTGGTGTTCTCGCTGTTCCTGCTGCACGACCTGTCGCGGATCGTGACCGGCGGCGAAACCAACTACGTGCTGGCGACCACCGGCGTGTACATGAGCCTGTTTAACATCTTCGCCAACCTGCTGCAGCTGCTGTCGGCGCTGACGGGCGAGAAGGACTGACATCCCCGCGCCCGCAAGCAGGTAAAGGGCGCCGCGAGGCGCCCTTTTTCGTTTCTAGCGCTCGAACAGCGCGATGGACTCCACGTGCGCGGTGTGCGGGAACATGTTCACCACCCCGGCGGACACCAGGCGGAAGCCCTTCGCGTTCACCAGCGTGTCGGCGTCGCGCGCCAGCGTCGCCGGGTCGCAGGAGACGTAGACGATGCGGCGCGGCCAGGCCTCGGGCAGCGCTTTGACCACGCCGGCGGCGCCCTCCCGCGGCGGGTCGAGCAGGAACTTGTCGAAGCGCCCGAAATGGCCCAGGTCGGGCCGGAACAGGTCCGCGACCTCGAACTGGGCGACGACGCCGTTCTCCAGCGCATTCTGCCGCGCGCGCTCGATGAGCGACGCGCTGGCCTCGAAGCCGATCACCTCCGCCCCGCGCACCGCGATCGGCAGGGTGAAGTTGCCCAGACCGCAGAACAGGTCCGCGATGCGCTCGCCCGGCCGCGGGTCGAGCAGCCCGATGGCGCGCGACACCAGCACGCGGTTGACGCCGAAGTTCACCTGCGTGAAGTCCGAGGGGCGGAATCGGATGCGCAGGCCGAACTCCGGCAGGTCGTAGCGCAGCGGCTCGTGCGCCTCCGGCCAGAACGGCTTCGCGCTGTCCGGCCCTTCCGGCTGCAACCACGTGTTGACGCCATGGTGTTGCGCGAACGCCCGCAGCCGCGCCTTGTCCGCGGCGCTCAGCGGCTCGAGGTGGCGCAACAGCAGCACCGTCCCGCCCTCGCCGGCCGCGACCTCGATCTGCGGCAGGCGCTCGCGGACGGACAGTCCGGCGACCAGCTCGCGCAACGGCGCGATCAGCCCGGCGATCCCCGGCGGCAGCACCTCGCAGCGCCGCATGTCGGCGACAAGGGTCGAGCGCCGCTCTCGGAAGCCTACCAGCGCGCCGCCCTTGCTTTCCACGTAGCGGGCCGAGAACCGGGCGCGGCGCCGGTAGCCCCATTCCTCGCCGTAGACGATGGGCAGCAGGCTCTCGGGCTTCACCTTGCCGATGCGCGCCAGGCAGTCCTCCAGCCCGCGCTGCTTGGCGGCCATCTGGGTGCGGGCGTCCGCGTGCTGGGTGGCGCAGCCGCCGCAGCGGCCGAAGTGGGGGCAGCGCGGCTCGCGCCGCCCGAAGGCGGGCTCGAGAATGCGGGTGGCCTGCGCCAGCTGGAACTTGCGCTTGTCGTGCACTTTGCGGGCCTCCACCCGCTCGGCGCCGAGGGCGCCCTCGACGAAGACGACCTTGCCCTGGGCGTTGCGCGCGACGCCGCGGCCCTCGGCGTCCAGCGCCTGGACCGTCAGGATTTCCAAAGCGACAGGAACTCGCGCCAATGGGGCGAGCTCTGCCTCTCCAGGGCCTCGCGCAGCACGCCGCACTCCTTGCGGTGCTGGGCCTCGGTCAGCACCCCGCGCAGCAGCTGGAAGCGCAGCCACAGCAGGTAGGTGTTGGCGGTGTCCGCCTCGCAATAGCCGCGGATCTCGGCGAGCTTGCCGGCGAGGTAGGCTTCCCAGACCTTCGCCCCGCCGATGCCGATCTTGCCGGGCAGCCCGGCCAGCTGGGCGACCTCGTCCAGCGGCGCGTTGTTGCGCGGCTGGTACATCGCCAGCAGGTCCATCAGATCGGTGTGACGGGCGTGGTAGCGCGAGAGGTAGTTGTTCCAGCGGAAGTCCTTGTCGTCCTCCCCCTGGTCCCAGAACCTGGCCGCGGACACGCCATGGACCAGTCCCCGGTAGTTGAGCACCGGCAGGTCGAAGCCGCCGCCGTTCCAGGACACCAGCTGCGGCACGTACTTCTCCAGGCCGTCCTGGAAGCGCTGGATGGCCTCGCGCTCGGTGGACTCGGGCTCGCCGAGCGAAAAAACCCGAATACCCTCGGCCTCGCGCAGCACGCAGGAGATCACCACCACCCGATGCAGCTGCGGCGGCAGGAAATCGCCGCCGGTCTGGATGCGGCGGCGCTGGAACGCGACCTCGGCCACCTCCGCGTCGGGCAGGTCCTGCGGCAGGCCGTGCAGGCGCCGGATGCCGGCGACGTCGGGCACGGTCTCGATGTCAAAGGCGAGGACTGGGATCAATCCGGGAATACCCCGGTGGACAGATAGCGGTCGCCGCGATCGCAGACGATGGTGACGATGACGGCGCGCTCCAGTTGCCGCGAGATGCGCAGGGCGACGGCCATCGCGCCGCCGGAGGAGATACCGCCGAAGATGCCCTCCTCGCGCGCCATGCCCCGCGCCATGTCCTCGGCGTCGGCCTGGCTGACATATTCCAGCCGGTCCACGCGCGACTTGTCGTAGATCCTGGGCAGGTAGGCTTGCGGCCACTTCCGGATGCCGGGAATCTGCGAGCCCTCCTCGGGCTGGCAGCCGACGATCTGGATCGCCGGTTTCTTCTCCTTGAAAAACCGCGAGCAGCCCATGATGGTGCCGGTCGTCCCCATGGAGGACACGAAATGCGTGATCCGGCCCCCGGTGTCGCGCCAGATCTCCGGGCCCGTGGTCTCGTAGTGCGCGAGCGGGTTGTCCGGATTGGCGAACTGGTCGAGCATCACGCCCTTGCCCTCGCGCACCATGCGCTCGGCCAGGTCGCGCGCGCCCTCCATGCCGCCCTTCTGCGGCGTGAGGATGATCTGGGCGCCGTAGGCGCGCATGGTCTGGCGCCGCTCGACCGACAGGTGCTCGGGCATGATCAGGATCATGCGCAGGCCGCGGATCGCCGCCGCCATCGCGAGGCCGATGCCGGTGTTGCCGGAGGTGGGTTCGATGAGCGTGTCCCCCGGCTTGATGGTGCCGCGCTCCAGCGCGCGCCGGATCATGGACATCGCCGGCCGGTCCTTCACCGATCCGGCCGGGTTGTCGCCCTCCAGCTTGGCGAGGATGAGGTTGCCGCGCCGCGCGTTGTCCGCGCCCGGCAGCCGCTGCAGCCGCACCAGCGGCGTCTCGCCGATGAACTCCTCGAGCGTCCGGTAGGCGTTCCCGCTCATGCCTGCATCAGCTCCGCGACGTAGGCGGCGACGCCCTCTTTTACCGGCATGAATTCGCCCTCGTAGCCCGCCGCGCGCAGCGCGCCCAGGTCGGCCTGGGTGTAGCTCTGGTACTTGCCCGCCAGCTGCGGCGGGAACGGGATGTACTCAATCAGCCCGCGCCGCGCCAGGTCCTCCGCCGCCTGGTCGCCGCCGCTGGCGGCGTTGATGACCGCCGCGGCGAGCTCGTTGAAGGTCTGCGCCCGCCCGGTGCCGCAATTGAAGATGCCCGACACTTCGCGATTCTCCAGCAGCCAGAGATTGACCGCGACCGCGTCGTCGACGTGCACGAAATCGCGCAGCTGGCCGCCGTCGCCGTAGCCGTCGCTGCCCTCGAACAGCTTCACCCGGCCCTCGGCGCGGAACTGGTGGAAGGCATGGAAGGCCACCGAGGCCATGCGGCCCTTGTGCGCCTCGTTCGGCCCGTAGACGTTGAAGTAGCGCAGACCGGCCACCTGCCCCGCACCGGCCGCGCCGGTCTGCCCCAGCCGCCGGCGCACGTACTGGTCGAACAGGAACTTGGAATAGGCGTAGGCATTGAGCGGGCGCTCGTTTTCGCGCTGCTCGGCGAAGTCGACCCCAGCGCCGTAGACCGAGGCCGAGGAGGCGTAGAGGAACGGGGCTTCCTGCTCCCGGCACCAGTCGAACAGCGCCTTGGAATAGCCGTAGTTGTTCTCCATCATGTAGCGGCCGTCGCGCTCCATGGTGTCGGAGCAGGCGCCCTGGTGCAGCACCGCCTCGATGGAGCCGTCGAGGCGGCCGGACTTGAGCTGGGCGAGGAATTCGCGCTTGTCGAGGTAATCGGCGATCTCGGCTGCGGCAAGGTTGCGCACCTTGGCGCCGTCCTCGAGGTCGTCCACGGCGAGGATTTCGGTGATCCCGGCCCGGTTCAGGGCGGCGACCAGCCGTGACCCGATGAATCCCGCGGCGCCGGTGACGACATGCAGCATGGCCGATCCCGTTAGGTTGCAAACAGTTCCTTGCCGGTCACCACCGCGGTGCCCAGCTTGGTGACCTTGATGCCGCCTGCGCGGTTGGCGAGGCGAACCGAGCGCTGCAGAGGCTCGCCGGCGGCGAGCATCACCGCCAGGGTCGCGATCACGGTGTCGCCGGCCCCGCTGACGTCGTACACCTCGCGCTTGTCGGCGGCGACGCGCAGCACCTTGCCCTGGCGGTACAGCGACATGCCCTGGTCGCCACGGGTGAGCAGCAGGGCCTCCAGCCCCAGCCGGCGCCGCAGCCCCTGTGCCCGGCGATCGAGGTCGTTCTCGTTCCTCCAGCTGCCGACGACCTCGCGCAGTTCGGCGAGGTTGGGCGTCACCAGGTGCGCGCCCATGTAACGCGAATAGTCGTCTCCCTTCGGATCCACCAGCACCTTCTTGCCCGCCGCGCGCGCCAGCCCGATCATGCGCGAGATGTGCGCCAGGCCGCCCTTGCCGTAGTCCGACAGGATCACCACGTCGCAGGCCGCCAGCGCGGCGCGGAAATCGGCCAGCTTGGAGGCGAGCACCTCGCGCGACGGCGGGGTCTCGAAGTCGATCCGCAGCAGCTGCTGGCGGCGGCCGATGACGCGCAGCTTCTGCGTGGTGCGGATGGACGCGTCCTCGTGGAACCCGGTCTTGACCCCGGCCTGGTGCAGGATGCGCCGCAGCGCCGCGCCTTCCGCATCCTTGCCGATCACCGACAACAGATGCGCCTTCGCGCCCAGCGCGGCGCAGTTCGCGGCGACGTTCGCCGCGCCCCCTGCGCGCGCCTCCTCGCGCCGGAACAGCACCACCGGCACCGGCGCCTCGGGCGAGATGCGCGTGGCCTCGCCGTGCCAGTAGCGATCGAGCATGACATCGCCGACCACCAGCACGCGCGCCCTGCGGGTGTCGGGTCCCTTCACGGCTTCCTGCCGATCGGGAAGTACTCGAATCCGAGCGCGCGCATCATGGCCGGATCGTACAGGTTCCGGCCGTCGAACACCGCCGGGGTGCCAAGCGCCTGCTTCAGCGCGGCGAAGTCCGGCGAGCGGAACTCCGCCCACTCGGTGACGATGGCGAGCGCGTCGCAGCCGCGCAGCGCCTCCTGCGCCGAGTCGGTGAGCGTCACCCCCTCCAGCGCCTGCCTGGCCACCGGGTCGTAGGCGCGCACCTTCGCCCCCGCCGCCCGCAGGTCCGCGATCAGCGACAGGCTGGGCGCCTCGCGCATGTCGTCGGTGTTGGGCTTGAAGGCGAGTCCCCACAGGGCGAAGGTCCTGCCGCGCAGGTCCTCGCCGAAGCGGGCGCGGATCTTGGCCCCGAGGACGTGCTTCTGCGCCTCGTTGACCTCGGCGACGGCCGCCAGCACGCGCAGCGGCCGGCGAGCTGCCTCGGCGCTGCGCTGCAGCGCCCGCACGTCCTTGGGGAAGCAGGAACCGCCGAATCCGGCCCCGGGGTACAGGAAATGGGTGCCGATGCGCGGATCCGAGCCGATGCCCCTGCGCACCTCCTCGATGTCCGCCCCCAGCGCCTCGGCGAGATTGGCGAGCTCGTTCATGAAAGAGATGCGCGTCGCCAGCATGGCGTTGGCGGCGTACTTGGCGAGCTCCGCGGAGCGCACCCCCATCAGCATCAGGCGCTGGTGATTGCGCTGGAACGGCGCATACAACTCGCGCATCAGCGCGGTGGCGCGCTCGTCCTCCGAGCCGATGATGATGCGGTCCGGGCGCATGAAGTCCTCCACCGCCGCGCCTTCCTTGAGGAACTCCGGGTTGGAGACGACGCTGAACGCAATCGCCTTGCCACGCGCCGCGAGTTCGGCCTGCACCGCCGCCCGCACCTTGTCCGCGGTCCCGACCGGCACGGTGGACTTGTTGACGATGACGCGGTAGTCCTCCATCCGCCGCCCGACCTCGCGCGCCGCCTGCAGCACGTAGCGCAGGTCGGCGGCGCCATCCTCGCCCGAGGGCGTGCCCACCGCGATCAACTGCAGCACCCCGTGTGCCACGCTCGCGGCGGCATCGGTGGAAAAGCTCAGCCGGCCCGCCTCGCGGTTGCGCCGCACCACCGCCTCCAGCCCCGGCTCGTAGATCGGGATCCGGCCGGCGTTCAGCGCGGCGACCTTGGCCGCCTCCACCTCCAGGCAGAGGACATGATTGCCCATGTCGGCGAGGCAGGCGCCGCTCACCAGGCCGACGTAGCCGGTGCCAATGACGCTGATGTTCACGTTGGATGCCCTTGCTTCATGGCGCCAGATCGAATTCCTCGCTGCGCCGCGGCGGGTAGCTCTCCCAGGCGCCGCAGCCCGGGCACAGCCAGTGGAACTGGCGCGCCTTGAAGCCGCAGTTCTCGCAGCGGTAGCGCGCCAGGCGCTGGGTATGGCTGTGCACCAGGTTGCGCACCAGCTCCAGGTCCCGGCGGCGGTCCGGGCTGGCCGCGGCGATGATCTGCGCCTCCAGCAGGCGGTCCAGCCCCAGCAGCGTCGGGTTGCGCCGCAGTTCGTCGCGCACCAGCGCGTAGGCGGCCTCGGCCCCGCGCGCCTCCAGCGTGGCGCGGAACACCGTGTCCAGCAGGTCCAGCGAGGGGTACCGCTCCAGGTAGCCGGCGAGCAGCGTCAGGCCTTCCTCCAGGCGCCCGGCGTCGCGGTGCGCCTCCAGCAAGCGCTGCGCCACCAGCGCGAGGTAGGCCGGGTTCTGCTGCTCGACGCGCTTCCAGTTCTCGATCGCCGGTTCGCACTTGCCGGCGGCGCGCTCCAGGTCCCCCAGCAGGATGCTGGCGCGCACCGACTTGCGGTTCGCCTCCAGCGCCGCCTGCAGCTGCGCGCGCGCCGCATCCGGGCGTGAATGCGTGGCTTCGGTGGCCGCCCGCTCGCACAGGAAATGCGAGATTTCCCGCGCGCGCGAGACGCCGGTCTCGGTCTCCAGGCGCCGCGCCATGGCGATGGCCTTCTGCCATTCCTTCTCCTGCTGGAAGATCTCCAGCAGGAAGCGGCGGGACTCCGAGAACTGCGCGGCCGCAGGCCCCTCGGCGAGCTTGCGGAACACCTCCTCGGCGCGATCGAGGATGCCCGCCCTGAGGTAGTCCTGGCCGAGCTCGAACAGCGCCGCGGCGCGCTGCTCGGCGCCGAGGTCGGCGCGCTCCAGCAGGTGCTGGTGCATGCGGATGGCGCGGTCGTGCTCGCCGCGGCGGCGGAACAGGCTGCCCAGCGCGAAGTGCAGCTCGACCGTCTCCGGGTCTACCTTCACCACCTCGATGAAGGCCTCGATCGCCTTGTCGGGCTGCTCGTTGAGCAGGAAGTTGAGGCCCTTGAAGTAGGAATTGGGCAGCGCGCGCGAATCCCTCACCAGGTGCTTGATGTCGATGCGCGCCGCCAGCCAGCCCAGCGCGAAGAAGATCGGGATCCCGATCAGCCACCAGATCTCGAACTCCACCGCGCCGCGCCCCTTGCCGCTAGCCTTCGGCCGGGCTGGGCGGCACCGGGACCGCGGGCACTGCGCGCGCCTCGCCGCGGCCCAGTTCCCGGCGCAGGCGCTGCAGTTCGCGGCGCTGGCGCAGCAGCAGGGCTGCGGCGACCAACAGCCCGAGCAGCGCGCCGCCGGCGAAGAACGCCAGCAGCAGCGCCACCAGCGGCGGCTGCCAGGCGGCGTCGAAGAAGAAACGCAGCGCCACCGGGTCGGTGTTCTTGGCGGCGAAGGCGAGCAGCAGGATGAACAGCGCCAGCCTGATCGCCCAAGTGAGAATGCGCATGGCCTCGCCGGATCCGGTTGCGGCGGCGGCGCGCCGGGTCGGTCCCCCCGGCGCGCGCCGCTAGCGCCTCAGGAGGCGGCCCGTCGCGGCCGCGGCGGCATGGCCATGGTCGCCTCCGGGTCCATGCTGTCGACGCGCTCGCGCAGCTCCTTGCCGGCCTTGAAGTGCGGCACGTGCTTCTCGGGCACCTGCACCTTCTCGCCCGACTTCGGGTTGCGCCCGGTGCGCGGCGGGCGGTAGTTGAGGCCGAAGCTGCCGAAGCCGCGGATCTCGATCCGGTTGCCCTCGAGCAGCGCGTGCGTCATCAGATCGAGGACCATCTTCACCGCGTACTCCGCGTCCTTCGCCACCAGCTGCGGGTAACGCTGCGCCAGCCGCGCGATCAGTTCGGACTTGGTCATCGGACCCCTCTTGTTGAGGCTGTGGACCGCGCGCTTTACTGCTGCGGGCCGCTCTTGTCGAGCTTCGCGCGCAGCAGGGCGCCGAGGTTGGTGCCGGCGCTGGCCACGCTTCCGCTGCGCAGCTGCTTCATAGCCTCGGTCTCCTCGGCGGCGTCCTTCGCCTTCACCGACAGGTTGATCGAGCGGTTCTTGCGGTCGACATTGATGATCATCGCGGTGACGCTGTCGCCTTCCTTCAGCGCGGTGCGCAGGTCCTCGATGCGCTCGCGCGAGAACTCCGAGGCGCGCAGGTAGCCCTCGGTTTCCGGGGTGATCTGGACCACCGCGCCCTTGGCGTCCACCGACTTCACGGTGCCGGTGATGATGGAGTTCTTCTCGTGCCCGGCGATGAAATTGGTGAAGGGGTCACCCTCGATCTGCTTGATCCCCAGGGAGATGCGCTCGCGCTCGACGTCGATCGCCAGCACCACGGTCTCGACCTCGTCGCCCTTCTTGAAACGTTTGACGGCTTCCTCTCCGGCCGCGCTCCAGGACAGGTCCGACAGGTGCACCAGGCCATCGATGCCGCCGGCGAGGCCGACGAAGACGCCGAAGTCGGTGATGGACTTGATCTGGCCCTTGACGCGATCGCCCTTCTTGAATTCGCGGGCGAAGTCCTCCCAGGGATTGGGCATGCACTGCTTGATGCCGAGCGATATCCGGCGGCGGTCCTCGTCGATCTCGAGGATCATGACCTCGGCCTCGTCGCCCACCTGCACCACCTTGGACGGATGCACGTTCTTGTTGGTCCAGTCCATCTCGGAGACGTGCACCAGGCCCTCGATGCCGGCCTCGACCTCGACGAAGGCGCCGTAGTCGGTGAGGTTGGTGACCTTGCCGAACAGGCGGGTGAGCTGCGGGTAGCGGCGCGAAATGCCGACCCAGGGATCCTCGCCCAGCTGCTTGAGGCCCAGCGACACCCGGTTCTTCTCGGCGTCGAACTTGAGCACCTTGGCGGTGACCTCGTCGCCGACGTTGACCACCTCGGTCGGGTGCTTGACACGGCGCCAGGCAAGATCGGTGATGTGCAGCAGGCCGTCGATGCCGCCCAGGTCGACGAAGGCGCCATAGTCGGTGATGTTCTTGACGATACCCTTGACCACCGCGCCCTCGGCGAGGCTGGAGAGCAGCTGCTCGCGCTCGGCGCCCGCGGTCTGCTCCAGCACGGCGCGGCGCGACACCACCACGTTGTTGCGCTTGCGGTCGAGCTTGATGACCTTGAACTCCATGGTCTTGCCTTCGTACGGCGTGGTGTCCTTCACCGGGCGCAGGTCGACGAGCGACCCGGGCAGGAAGGCGCGGATGCCCTTGGCCATGACGGTGAGCCCGCCCTTCACCTTGCCGGTGATCACGCCCTGCACCTTCTCGCCCGTCTCCAGCGCCTTTTCCAGCTCCATCCAGGCGGCGAGGCGCTTGGCCTTCTCGCGCGACAGGCGGGTCTCGCCGTAGCCGTCCTCCAGCGCCTCGATGGAGACGCTGACGAAATCGCCCGGGTTGACGTTGAGCGTGCCGGCGTCGTCGCGGAACTCCTCCAGCGGGATGACGCTCTCGGACTTCAGGCCCGCGTTCACCACCACGAAGTTCTGGTCCACGCGCACGACCTCTGCGGTGATGACCTCGCCGATGCGCATTTCCTTGCGCGTCAGGCTCTCTTCGAACAGGGCGGCGAATGACTCGGGGGAGGCTTGCTGGGCTTGCGGGGCGGACTTCGGTGCGACGGGGGAAACAGCGGCCATGAGGAAGTTTTCGAGAACCTTATGAAAAACGTTCTAAACCGCGGGCTTGCGATCAGCGCCGCGGGTTGGGTTGCAAAAAGAGGCCGCCGCTAGGCGAGCCCTGCATTCCTTTTCCTGAAGAGCATCAGCACCTTATCGACGACTTCGTCGACCGTGAGCGCGGATGAATCGAGCACAACGGCGTCTCCTGCAGGCCTGAGCGGCGCCACCGCCCTGGCGGCGTCTCGCGCATCCCGCTCTGCCAAATCACGGGAAAGGGCCGCGAGGTTAGCATGGATTCCTTTGTCTATCAACTGCTTATGCCTGCGCGTGGCGCGCACCTCCGCGCTCGCCGTCAGGAACACTTTCAGGACGGCGTCCGGGAACACCACCGTCCCCATGTCGCGTCCGTCGGCCACCAGACCCGGGGGGCGGCGAAACGCACGCTGACGCGCCAGCAGCGCACCCCTGAGCTGGGGGATCTTCGCCACTTCGGAGGCCCGGTTGCCGACCGCTTCGGTGCGGATGTGATCCGTAACATCTTGTCCGGAGAGGATAATACTCCCATCCCGGAAGGCCACATCCAGCCCCGCGGCATCACGGACCGGGTCTGAACCGCCCAGGTAGGCAACCAGGCGGTAGAGGGCCCCGCTCTCGAGGTAATGGAAATCCAGCGCCGCCGCCGCCCGGCTCGCCACGGTTCCCTTGCCGGAGGCCGTCGGTCCGTCGATGGCGATGACCGGCACCCTGGGGTGGCTGTCCGGGCCAGTCATGAGGCAATCGCGGCCAGGCGCGCGAAGTAGTCGGGGAAGGTCTTGGCGACGCAATCCGGGTCGTTGAGGGTCAGGGCCACCCCGCCCAGGGCGGCGAGCGACAGGCACATCGCCACGCGGTGGTCATCGTAGGTGTCGATGAGGGCGCCCTGCTTCAGCGTGCCCGGGACTACGCGCAGGTAATCCTCGCCTGCTTGTACCGTGGCGCCGAGCTTGCGCAACTCCGTGGCCATCGCTGCGATGCGGTCGGTTTCCTTGACCCGCCAGCTGGCGATGTTGCGGATGACGCAGGGACCGTCCGCGAACAGGGCGGCGACCGCCGCGGTCATGGCCGCGTCGGGGATGTGGTTGAGGTCTAGGTCGAAGGCCCGGAGCCTTCCATTCCCGCTCGCCTCGATCCAGTCCTCGCCCAGCGCCACCTTGGCGCCCATCTTCTCCAGCACCTCGACGAAGCGCACGTCGCCCTGGATGCTGCCGCGGCCCACGCCCCGTACGCGCACCGGACCGCCGGCGATGGCGCCCGCGGCGAGGAAATAGGACGCAGAGGAGGCGTCGCCCTCGACGAAGATCTCGCCCGGGCTGCGGTATTTCGCGTTCGACACCTCGAAGCGCTGCCAGCCGTGGCGGGAGACCTCGACGCCGAACCTGCGCATCAGGTTGACGGTGATCTCGGCGTAGGGCTTGGAGATCAATTCCCCCTCGACCTCGATCACGCCGAGCGCCCCGGCCTTCACCGCCAGCGGCATCGCCATCAGCAGCGCGCTCAGGTACTGCGAGGAGATTGCGCCGCGGACGCGAACCGGCTTCGAGACGTCGATCTTTGCCGCCTCGATCGACAGCGGCGGGTAGCCCGCCTTGCCCAGGTATTCGATCTTCGCCCCCGCCGCGCGCAAGGCGTCGACCAAGTCGCCGATCGGGCGCTGGTGCATGCGCGGCACGCCCAGCAGCCGGTAGTTGCCGGCGCCGAACGCGAGCACGGCGGTCAGCGGCCGCAACGCGGTGCCGGCATTGCCCAGAAACAGCTCCCCGCGCTTGCCCAGCCTGCCGCCCTTGCCAGGCACGATCACGCGCGCCAGGTCGCGGTTGTCCACCGGGATGCCCAGCTTGTGCAGCGCCTCGACCATGACCCGGGTGTCGTCGGCCTGCAGCAGGCCGCGCACCACCGTCTGTCCCTTGGCCAGCGCCGCGAGCAGCAGCACGCGGTTGGAAATGCTCTTGGAGCCCGGCAGCGTCACGGTGCCGGCGGCGCGCCGGTACGGCCCCACCGTCAGCGAGCGCACGGAGGCGCCCTCACTGCAAGCCGCCCCGCAGCCATTTCCCGCGCACCACGCGCGCCTCGGCGAACAGCCGCTCCAGCGCCGCGCCGTCGCCCGCCTCCAGCAGGGGGCGGATGGCGCGCAGCCGGGCCTCGAAGGCGCCCAGCTCGGCCGCCAGCTTGTCGCGGTTGGCGACGCAGATGTCGCGCCACATCTCCGGATGGCTGGAGGCGAGGCGCGTGAAATCGCGCAGGCCGCCGGCGGAATTGCTGAACAGCTGCGCCGCGTTGCCGCGGTCGGCGAGCTCCTTCACCAGCGCGTAGGCGAGCAGGTGCGGCAGGTGGCTCACCGCGGCGAGCACCTCGTCGTGCGTTTCCGGATCCATGCGCGACACGCGCGCCCCGCAGGCCCGCCACAGGGCCTCGAGGCGGGCGAGGTCGGCGGCCGCGTTCTCGGCCAGCGGCGTGAGGATGACGCGGCAGTCGCGGAACAGGTCCGCCTTCGCCGCTTCGGCGCCGCTTTTCTCGGCGCCCGAGATCGGGTGGCCGGGAACGAACTGCGCCAGCTTCGGCCCCAGCGCCCTGCGCGCCGCGGCGACCACGTCGCGCTTGGTGCTGCCGCCGTCGGTCACCAGGCTGCCCGGGCGCAGGCCCGGCGCCAGTGCCGCGAGCACGCGCTCGAACTGGGCCACAGGGGTCGCGATCATGATCAGGTCGCAGCCGGCTGCCTGGGCCGGATCGGTGGCGATGGCATCGATCACGCCCAGTCGGCGGGCGGACTCGAGGTTGGCGGCGCCGCGGCCGACGCCGACCACCCGGCCGCACAGCCCGGCCGCCTTGAGCGCCAGCGCGAAGGAGCCGCCGATCAGCCCGACCCCGACGATCGCGACCGTGTCGAAGCGCGGCGTCGCTTCGCGTTGCGTGCGCATCAGTACTTCAGGCTTGCGGCGAGCGCCACCAGGAAGCGCTCATTCTCCTGGGGCGTGCCGACGGTGACGCGCAGGTGCTCGGGCAGCTGGTAGCCGGCCACCGGGCGCACGATCACGCCGCGCCTGAGCAGCCTGCGGTAGACCTCGTTGGCCTTGCCCACGCGCAGCGTGATGAAGTTGCCGTGCGAAGGGATCCACTCGATGCCGAGGGCGCGCGCGCCCTCCTCGATCTGGCGCAGGCCCGAGAGGTTCTCGGCGTAGCTGCAGGCGACGAACTCCATGTCGTCCAGCGCCGCCGCGGCCGCGGCCAGGGCGAGGCTGTTGACGTTGAACGGCTGGCGCACGCGGTTGAGCACCTCGGCCACGGACGGATGGGCCAAGGCGTAGCCCACGCGCAGGCCGGCCAGGCCGTAGGCCTTGGAGAAGGTGCGCGACACGATCAGGTTCGGGTGGCGCTTGAGCCACTTCACCGTCTCGGCCTTCAGGTCGGGCGGCAGGTACTCGTTGTAGGCCTCGTCGACCACGACGATGACGCGCTCGGGCACCTTGCGCAGGAAGGCCTCCAGTTCCTCCGGGCGCACGATGGTGCCGGTCGGGTTGTTCGGGTTGGCGATCCACAGCACGCTGGTCTCGGCCTCCACCGCGGCGGCCATGGCGGCGAGGTCGTGCCCCCAGTTCTTCGCCGGCACCTGGATGCCGCGCGCGCCGCGCGCCTGCGTCGCCAGCGGATAGACGGCGAAGCAATGCTGGGCGTAGACCGCCGAGCGGCCCTGGCCGAGGAAGGCGAGCGACACCAGCTCCAGCACGTCGTTGGAGCCGTTGCCGAGCACGATCGAGCCCATGTCGAGGCCATAGCGCTTCGACAGCGCCAGCTTCAGGTCGTGGCCGTTGCCATCCGGGTATCGCGCCACCTCGGCAAGGGCGGCGTCGATCGCGCTGCGGGTGCGCGGCCCGATGCCGCGCGGATTCTCGTTGGAGGCGAGCTTGACGATGCCCCCCTGCTTCAGCCCCATCTCGCGCGCCAGCTCCGAGATCGGCTTGCCCGGCTGGTAAGGCGCGATCGAGCGGATGTGGGACGGGGCGAGCTCGCAGGGATCCATTTTCATCTTGGTCGTTTACCTCAGTCGGCCACCGGGTAGGAGCCCAGGACCTTCAGGAAGGGGGCGAGCTTGTCCAGCTCGGCCAGGGCGGCGCCCACCGGCGCCTCGGAGCGGTGCCCGATCAGGTCGGCGTAGAAGTAGTACTCCCACTGCCCGACGCGCGTCGGGCGGGATTCAAGGCGCGAGATGCTGACGCCGTGGCGCGCGATCGGGCTCAGCAGCGCGTGCACCGCGCCGGGCTGGTTCGGCGCCGACATCACGATCGAGGTGGCGTCGCGGCCGCTGGGGCCCGGATCGATGGCGCCCAGGGCGAGGAAGCGGGTGACGTTGTTGGGCTCGTCCTCGATGTTGGCCGCGAGCAGCCTGAGGCCGTAGCGCGCGGCGGCGATCTCCGGGCCGATGGCGCAGGCCGCCGCCTCCCGGGCGGCAAGGCGCGCCGCCTCGGCGTTGCTCGCCACCGGCACCCGCTCGGTATCGGGCAGGTGCTGCGCCAGCCAGCGCTGGCACTGGCCGAGGGACTGCGCGTGCGAGTAGACGCGCTTCAGGCCCGCCATTCGGGCTTTGTTCCCGGCCGCCTTGCGCATCAGGTTCTGGTGCACGCGCAGGCGGATCTCGCCGCAGATGCGCAGCGGCGTCTGCAGCAGCAGGTCGAGGCTGCGGCCGACGGCGCCCTCGGCCGAGTTCTCCACCGGAACCACGGCGAAATCGGCCGCCCCGGTCTCCGCGGCGCGGAAGACCTCGTCAAGGGAGGCGAACGGCAGAGCCTGGACGGCGTGGCCGAACTGCTTCAGCACCGCCATCTCGCTGAAGGTGCCCGCCGGTCCGAGGTAGGCCACGCGCAGCGATTGCTCCAGGGCGCGGCAGGCGGAAATGACCTCGCGGAACACCCCGAGGATGCGCTCGGCGGCAAGCGGCCCCCGGTTCGCGGCCGCCAGCCGGCGCAGGATCGCCGCCTCGCGCTCGGGCCGGTAGGCCGGCGCCCCCGCCTTCAGCTCGCCGATGCGCCGCGCCAGCGCCGCGCGCCGGTTGATCGACTCGAGCAGGCGCTGGTCGATGGCGTCGATCTCGCCGCGCAGCGCGGCGATGTCCGCCTCGCCCCTGGTCCTGCGGCTCACGCTTCCGCCGGCAGGTAGCGCACCGCGAGCACCCCTTTGATGGCGCGCAGGCTCTCCAGCGCCTCCTCGGGCACCGGGCTGTCCACGTCCACCAGCGTGTACGCCATCTCGCCCCTGGACTTGTTGAGCATGGTGTGGATGTTGATCCTGCGGCTGCCCATGGCCTTGGAGATGCTGGCCAGCATGTTCGGCACGTTGGCGTTGGCGATCGCCAGGCGCCACGGCGACTCGCGCGGCATTTGCGCGTTGGGGAAATTGACCGCGTTCTCCATGGTGCCGTGGGCGATGAACTCGCGCACCTGGTCGGCGACCATCACCGCGCAGTTATCCTCGGCCTCGGCGGTCGATGCGCCCAGGTGCGGCAGCGCCACGACCCCTGACTGCCCGAGCAGCGCGGCGGAGGGGAAATCGGTGACGTAGCAGCGCAGGTGCTTCGCCGCCAGGCTCTTCAGCAACGCCTCGTCGTCGACCACGCCCTCGCGCGAGAAGTTGAGCAGCACCGCGCCCGCCTTCAGGTGCTTCAAGTTCTTCGCGTTCACCAGGTGGCGGGTCTTCTCCACCAGCGGCACGTGCAGGCTGACGAAGTCGCTGGCGCGCAGCAGCTCGTCCACCGAGTGCGCCTTGCGCACCTGCGAGGGCAGGCTCCAGGCCGCCTCCACGGTGATCTCCGGGTCGTAGCCGAGCACGTTCATGCCCAGGCGGATCGCCGAGTCGGCCACCAGGCTGCCGATCTTGCCCAGGCCGACGATGCCCAGCGTGTGGCCGGGAAGCTCGACCCCGGCATAGGCCTTCTTGCCGCCCTCCACCAGCTTCTCGAGATCCTTCGCCTCCTTGTCGAGGCGGCTGACGAACTCCAGCGCCGGGGCGAGGTTGCGCGCCGCGATCAGCATGCCCGCCACCACCAGTTCCTTCACTGCGTTGGCGTTGGCGCCGGGGGCGTTGAACACCGGCACGCCGAGCTTGGACAGCGCGGGGATCGGGATGTTGTTGGTGCCGGCGCCGGCGCGCCCCACAGCCTTCAGGTTGCGGTCGAACGCCATGCCGTGCATGTCGGCCGAGCGCACCAGGATCACGTCCGGCGAGCTCGATTCCTTGACCACGCTGAAGCGCTCGGCGGGCAGGCGCTTCAGGCCCACCTGCGCGATCGGGTTCAGCACCAGCACCTCGAGCTTGCCTGCGCGCCTAGCCATGCTGCTTCTCGAACTGCTTCATGTAGTCGACCAGGGCGCGCACGCCCTCGATGGGCATGGCGTTGTAGATCGAGGCCCGCATCCCGCCCACCGAGCGGTGGCCCTTCAACTGCGCCATGCCGTGCGCCTCGGCCCCCTTGAGGAAGGCGTCGTCCAGTTTCGCATCGGCCAGCGTGAAGGGCACGTTCATGCGCGAGCGGTCGCCCGGCGCCACCGCGTTGCGGTACAACCCGCCGCGGTCGAGCAGCTCGTAGAGCAGCTTCGCCTTGGCGATGTTGCGGCGCTCGATCTCGGGCAGGCCGCCCAGCGCCTTCAGCCACTTGAACACCAGCCCCGAGAGGTAGATGGCATAGGTCGCAGGCGTGTTGAGCATCGAGTCGGCCGCCGCCTGCTGCTTGTAGTCCATCACCGAGGGCGTGCCCCTGGCCGCCTTGCCGAGGAGGTCGTCGCGCACGATGACGATGGTGAGCCCCGCCGGGCCGATGTTCTTCTGCGCGCCGGCGTAGATCAATCCGAACTTCTCCACCGCGAGCGTCCGCGACAGGATGTGCGACGAGGCGTCGGCCACCAACGGCAGTCCGCCGGAATCGGGGATGGCGTGGTACTCGACCCCGCCGATGGTCTCGTTGGAGCAGTAATGCACGTAGGCCGCCTCCGGGCGCAGGTTCCACTGCATCGGCGCGTAGGCGAACTTGCGGTCCTCCGAGGAGGCCGCGACATGGATGTCGCCGTAGGCCTGCGCCTCCTTGAGCGCCTTCTTCGACCATTGCCCGGTGATGACGTAGTCGGCCTTGCCCTTGCCCGCGAGCAGGTTCATCGGCACCTGCGCGAACTGCAGCGTCGCGCCGCCCTGCAGGAACAGGACGCGGTAGTTCGCCGGAATGGCGAGCAGCTCGCGCAGGTCCTTCTCCGCCTCCGCGGCGATGGAGGTGAACTCCCTGCCGCGATGGCTCATCTCCATCACGCACATGCCGGAACCGTGCCAGTCGAGCATCTCGTCGGCGGCGCGCGACAGGACCTCCTCCGGGAGCAGCGCCGGGCCGGCGCTGAAATTGAAGATCCGCATGCGGCCTGCCTCCCGCCTCAGTGCAGCGTCGGCGCCGGGGGCGCCTCGGAGGTATCCCCCGCATCCGGGTGCCCGCTGCCGCCATTGCCGTTGCCGCCATTGCCGTTGGCGAGGTCCTCGTCGCGCTCGAGGATGCGCTCGACGCCGGCCAGCTTCTCGCCCTCGCCCAGTGCGATCAGCGTCACGCCCTGGGTCGAGCGCCCCATTTCGCGGATCTGCGCCACCGCGGTGCGGATCAGCACCCCGCCGGTGGAGATCAGCATCACCTCGTCGCTGTCCTCCACCAGCACCGCGCCCACCAGGGCGCCGTTGCGCTCGCTCGCCTGGATGGCGATCATGCCCAGGCCGCCGCGGCCGTGCCTGGTGTATTCGGCGATCGCGGTGCGCTTGCCGTAGCCGTTCTCGGTCGCGGTCAGCACGGACTGCTTCTCGTCCCTGGCCGCCAGCATGCTGACCACGCGCTCAGGGCCGCCCTCGGGCAGGCGCATGCCGCGCACGCCGGTGGCCTGGCGGCCCATCGGCCGCACGTCCTGCTCGTGGAAGCGGATCGCCTTGCCCTCGGTGGAGAACAGCATGACGTCGGTGTTGCCGTCGGTGAGCGCGGCGCCCACCAGGTAATCGCCCTCATCGAGGTTCACGGCGATGATCCCCGAGGGGCGCGGGCGCGAAAAGTCCGCCAGCGGGGTCTTCTTCACCGTGCCCCGGGCGGTGGCCATGAACACGAAGTGGTTGGCGTCGAATTCCTTCACCGGCACCACCGCGGTGACCTTCTCGCCTTCCTCCAGCGGGAACATGTTGACCATCGGCTTGCCGCGCGCCGTGCTGCCGCCCTGCGGCACCTCGAACACCTTGAGCCAGTACAGGCGGCCCCGGTTGGAGAAGCACAGCAGGTAGTCGTGCGAATGCGCCACGAACAGGCGCTCGATGAAATCGTCGTCCTTGGTGGTGGCCGCGGTGCGGCCGCGGCCGCCCCGGCGCTGCGCCCGGTAATCGGCCAGCGGCTGCGACTTGACGTAGCCGCCGTGGGAGAAGGTGACCACCATGTCCTGCGGCGCGATCAGGTCCTCGAGCGAGATGTCCTCGGCCACCGTGACGATCTCGCTCCTCCTCTTGTCGCCGAACTCCTCGCGCACCGCCTTCAGCTCGGCGGCGATGATGGCGGTGATGCGCGCCGGCTTGTCTAGGATGTCCAGCAGGTCGGCGATGGTGGTCATGACCTCGCGGTACTCGTCGCGGATCTTGTCCTGCTCCAGGCCGGTGAGGCGCTGCAGCCGCAATTCGAGGATCGCCTGCGCCTGCTCGGGCGACAGGCGGTAGCCGTCGTCCCTGAGGCCGAACTCGGCGGCGAGGCCCTCGGGGCGGAACGAGGCCGCGCTGATGGCGCCCGGATTGGCCGCGGCGACGCGCGCCAGCATCTCGCGCACCAGATCGGACTGCCAGGGCCGGCCGAGCAGCGCCTGCTTGGCCTCCACCGGCGAGGGGGCGCGCTTGATGAGCTCGATGACCTCGTCGACGTTGGACAAGGCCACCGCCAGCCCCTCGAGGATATGGCCGCGCTCGCGCGCCTGCTTCAGCTCGAACGCGGTGCGCCGCGTCACCACCTCGCGGCGGTGGCCGATGAAGGCCTCGAGCATCTCCTTGAGGTTCAGCAGGCGCGGCTGGCTGTCCACCAGCGCCACCATGTTCATGCCGAAGCTATCCTGCAGCTGGGTGTGCTTGTACAGATTGTTGAGCACCACCTCGGGCAGCTCGCCGCGCTTCAATTCGATCACGACGCGGATGCCTTCCTTGTCGGACTCGTCGCGGATATCCGCTATCCCCTCGATCTTCTTGTCGGTGACCAGCTCGGCGATGCGCTCCAGCAGCACCTTCTTGTTGACCTGGTAGGGCAGCTCGTCCACCACGATCTGCTGGCGCTCGTTCTTGCCCGGGATGTCCTCGAAATGGGTGCGGGCGCGCATCAGCACGCGGCCCCGCCCGGTTCGGTAGCCCTCGTGCACCCCGGCGATGCCGTAGACGATCCCGGCGGTGGGGAAGTCAGGCGCCGGCATCAGCTTGATCAGGTCCTCGATGGCGCAGGCCGGATTCTCCAGCAGGCTCAGGCAGGCGTCCACCACCTCGCCCAGGTTGTGCGGCGGGATGCTGGTGGCCATGCCGACCGCGATCCCGGAGGAGCCGTTGATCAGCAGGTTCGGGATCCGCGCCGGCAGGATCAGGGGCTCGTGCTCCGAGCCGTCGTAGTTCGGGCCGAAGTCGACCGTCTGCCTGTCGATGTCGGCCAGCAGCTCGTGGCCGATCTTCGCCATCCGGATCTCGGTGTAGCGCATCGCCGCGGCGTTGTCGCCGTCCACCGAGCCGAAGTTGCCCTGGCCGTCGACCAGCATGTAGCGCAGGGAGAAATCCTGCGCCATGCGCACGATGGTGTCGTAGACCGCGGTGTCGCCGTGCGGGTGGTACTTGCCGATGACGTCGCCGACGATGCGCGCCGACTTCTTGTAGGCGCGGTTCCAGTCGTTGGACAGCTCGTGCATCGCGTAGAGCACCCGGCGGTGCACCGGCTTCAGGCCGTCGCGCACGTCGGGCAGCGCGCGCCCGACGATGACGCTCATGGCGTAATCCAGGTACGACCGGCGCATCTCCTCTTCGAGGCTGACCGGGAGCGTTTCCTTGGCGAAGGCTTCCATTGCGGCTCTTTTTTGTGGGCGGCGGGCGGCGGCCGTTGCGGCGGGAATCGGGCTGGCGCGTGCTGCGTTTTCGAGGCCCGATTTTACCATGCGGGCCGCGGTTTTCCCCTCGCGATCCGGGGCCGCCGCGGCGCCGCGTGCTCTATACTGCGTTCCATTTCGGCGGCATGACGCAGAAACTCCTCATCAGCGCGCGCTGGGTGGTGCCGGTGGAGCCCGACGGCGCGGTCCTGGGCGACCACGCCGTGGCGGTGCGCGACGGCCGGATCGAAGCGTTGCTGCCGCGCGCCCAGGCCGAAGCGCGGTTCGCCGACTACGAACGCGAGGACCTGCCCGAGCACGCCCTGATCCCCGGGCTGGTCAATGCCCACACGCATGCCGCGATGACGCTCATGCGCGGCCTCGCGGACGACCTGCCGCTGATGCGCTGGCTGCAAGAGCACATCTGGCCGGCGGAGGCCAAGCACGTCTCGCCGCAGTTCGTCGAGGACGGCACCCTGCTCGCCTGCGCCGAGATGCTGCGCGGCGGCATCACCTGCTTCAACGACATGTACTTCTTCCCCGAGGCTGCGCTGCGCGCCGCCCAGGCCTCGGGCATGCGCGCCGCGCTGGGCATGATCGTGATCGAGTTGCCGTCGGCCTACGCCTCGGACCCCGACGACTACCTGGGCAAGGGGCTCGCGCTGCGCGACCGCTGGCGGGAGCATCCGCTGCTGTCGTTCTGCCTGGCGCCGCACGCGCCCTACACGGTGTCGGACGCCACCTTCCGCAAGATCGCCACCCTCGCCGCCGAGATCGAAGTTCCGGTGCACGTGCACCTGCACGAGACCGAGGAGGAGGTCGCGCAATCCTGGGCGCAGCATGGTGTGCGGCCGCTGGAGCGCCTGCGGCGCCTGGGCCTCGCCGGCCCCGGGCTGATCGCGGTGCATGCGGTGCACCTGCTGGACCCGGAAATCGAGCTGCTCGCGCGCCACGGCGCCACCGTGGCGCACTGCCCGAGCTCGAACCTCAAGCTCGCCAGCGGCTTCGCCCCGGTGGCGAGGCTGGCGCAGGCCGGCGTCGGCATCGCGCTCGGGACCGACGGCGCGGCCAGCAACAACCGCCTGGACCTGCTCGGGGAAATGCGCCTCGCCGCGCTGCTCGCCAAGGCCGTCGCCAAGGATGCCCAGGCGCTGCCGGCGAAGGCCGCACTGCGCGCGGCGACCCTGGGGGGCGCCGCCGCGCTCGGCCTGGAGCGGCGCATCGGCTCCCTTGTGCCGGGCAAGGAGGCCGACCTCGCCGCGGTATGCCTCACCGGCGCGCCAGAACTCGAGCCGTGCTTCGACCCGCTGTCGCACCTGGTCTATGTTGCGGGTCGGCAGCAGGTCAGCCATGTCTGGGTCGCCGGCCGCTGCTTGCTGCGGGACGGCGAACTGCAAAATGATGCGCTTTGCGGCTTGGACACCCGCGTCAATTTATGGCACAATGTTCCTGGAGGTTTGGGAACGCGTTGAAATTAATGAAAAACAGGGTATATTCGACTTATTCCAGAGGAGCCGAAAGGGAGACGCATGAACCATAAGCTTTGGACCTTGCTGCTCGTGTCGGCCGGCGTCGCGATCTCCGGCACGTCCTTCAACGCGCTAGCGCAGGGCTACTGGACCGGCCCGGGGGGCGCGGTGTGGAAAAACGGCAGCAACCAGTGCTGGCGCACAGGTTCTTGGACGCCCGCGATGGCCACGGCCGAGTGCGACCCCGACCTGGTTCCGAAGCCTGCTGTGAAGCCTGCTGTGAAGCCTGCTGTGCAGCCTGCTGCGCAGCCTGCTGTTCCCCCGCCGCCCCCGGTGAAGCCGGCTCCGGCGCCAAAGCCGAAGCCCGCCCCGGATAAGCCCAAGCCTGTCGCGGCCAAGGTGACCCTCGCCGCCGACGTGCTGTTCGACTTCGACAAGGCGGTGCTGAAGGCCGCAGGCAAGTCCAAGCTCGATGACCTCGCCGCCAAGGTGAAGGACATCAATCTGGAAGTGGTGATCGCGATCGGCCACACCGACTCGATCGGTTCGGACGCCTACAACCAGAAGCTGTCTGTGCGCCGCGCCGAGTCGGTCAAGGCCTACCTGGTGTCCAAGGGCGTGGAGCCCAACCGGATCTACACCGAGGGCAAGGGCAAGAAGCAGCCTGTGGCCAGCAACAAGACCACGGACGGCCGCCAGAAGAACCGCCGGGTTGAGATCGAGATCATCGGCACGCGCCGGAACTAGGCGCGCACCGACCTCCAGAAAGCCCCGCTCCGGCGGGGCTTTTTGTTTCTGGGGCGCCATTGGACAATGCCAGGCATGCAGACCAACGCCGATCCGGCCGAGCTCGCCAAGTTCAGCGAGCTCGCGCATCGCTGGTGGGACCCGCAGGGCGAGTTCCGGCCGCTGCACGAGATCAACCCGCTGCGCCTCGCCTGGATCGACGGGCTTTGCGCGCTGCGCGGCAAGGCGGTGGCCGACATCGGCTGCGGCGGGGGCATCCTCGCCGAGGCCATGGCGCGCCTGGAAGCGCGCGTCACCGGCATCGACCTCGGCGAGAGGCCGCTCAAGGTGGCGCAGCTGCACCTGCTGGAGAGCCGGCTGGAGGTGGAGTACCTGCTGTCCTCGGCCGAAGACCTGGCCGCGCAGCGCCCCGGGCAGTACGATCTTGTCACCTGCATGGAATTGCTGGAGCACGTGCCCGACCCTTCCAGCACGGTCGCGGCCTGCGCGAAGCTGGCAAAACCGGGCGGACGGGTGGTGTTCTCCACCATCAACCGCAATCCGAAGGCATACCTCTTCGCGGTCATCGGCGCCGAGTACCTGCTCAAGCTGCTGCCGAAAGGCACTCACGACTACGCGCGCTTCGTCAAGCCCTCGGAACTGGCGCGCTGGTGCCGCGACGCCGGGCTGCGGACGCTCGAGCTCAAGGGCATGAGCTACAACCCGCTGACCAAGGCCTACCGCTTGGGAGAGGACTGCGGGGTGAATTACCTCGTCTGCTGCGGCAAGGATGGCTAGCACGGTCCTGTTCGACTTCGACGGCACCCTCGCCGACACCGCGGCGGACCTGTCGCGCGCGCTCAACCGCGTTCGGGCCGAGCGCGGCCTGGACGAGGTGCCGCTGGAGCAACTGCGCGGCCACGCCTCCTCCGGCGCGCGCGGCCTGCTCCAAGCGGGCATGGGCGTGCTGCCCGAGCACGATCAATACGCGCCGCTGCGCGAGGCGTTCCTGAAGCACTACGCCGAGAACATCTGCATCGACACGCGCCTGTTCCCGGGGGTGGAGGCGCTGCTGTCCGAAATCGAGTGGCGCGGCCTGCGCTGGGGCATCGTCACCAACAAGTCCACCAGCCTGACGCGGAACGTGGTGAAGCGCCTGGGCCTGGCCGAGCGCGCGGCCTGCGTGGTCTGCGGCGACACCACGCCGCACCTGAAGCCGCACCCGGCCCCGCTGCTGCATGCGGCCGGCGAACTGCAGGTCGCGACCTCGGATTGCGTCTACCTCGGCGATGACCTGCGCGACATCCAGGCCGCGCGCGCCGCCGGCATGCGCCCGGTGGCGGTGGCCTGGGGCTATGGCGAGAACCTTCCCGACTGGAACGCCGAGGCCATCCTGCAGCGGCCGGAGGACTTGATTTCCCGGCTTTGAGACCCGATGTGGGGTAATATGCCTTTTTGCATCGAAAGCGGGGGTGACCTGGTTTCGACGCAGGTGTTGAAGCAGCCCAGGGCATGCCGAGGCGCAGTGACCTCGTAAATCCATCTGCAAACACCATAAACGCCAACGACGAGCGTTTCGCTCTCGCCGCCTAATACCGGCGAGACGCTGCACTGATCTGCTGATGGGTCAGGCCTCCTAAAAGAGGTGCAGCGTCATTTTCATCAGCCCCTCTCCGGGGTATGGCCGCTTTGCCCCGGTGATCCGTCGAAGCGGCTAGCCGAAGACCAGCCTGCCGGTTGGCGGGTCCGGGGCGAAGCTCAAAGAACCAGGCTAAGCATGTAGTCCTGACTGTGGAAGGCTTGCGGACGCGGGTTCGACTCCCGCCACCTCCACCATCAATACCCCCAGCAACATCCAACGCCGTCCAAGTGACGGCGTTTTTCTTTGGTAATCCCCAGCCTAACCGGACCAGATTTTTTACACTGGTCTGGAGATGAAACGCTGTCCTGCATGCAATCATGGTTCGAGCTACCAGTTCTCCGATGGCCGTCTTCGCAAATGCTGCCGCTGCGGCAGGCGCTACAGCGTGCGCTCGGTGTGGGAGGCGAGCCAGTTGCCGGCCTCGATCAGGAACCGTCTCATTGAGATGTTCGCCCTTGGAGGTGCCGGTCTACCGGCAGCGGTTTCGCCAAGACACCAGCCCTGCCGCGCGCAATGCCGACCAAGTCGTCTCCCTGGTGTGCGCCCACACCATCCCGGGCAGCCTCTACTACGCCGACGACTGGCAG
>Ga0194128_10002251_pt1 | contig 31591 bp, 52 predicted proteins | sample TA2KigCa65mmetaG_FD_148650 | JGI IMG/M metagenome (GOLD analysis project Ga0194128, IMG submission 148650) | Freshwater microbial communities from Lake Tanganyika, Tanzania - TA2015037 Kigoma Deep Cast 65m | ecosystem: Environmental > Aquatic > Freshwater > Lake | place: Tanzania: Lake...
AAGGCTTTGATGAAGCACTCGCGCGTGCCGCGATCATGGCCGGTGTGCCGTTCATTGCGGCGATCCCCAATACTGGCTACATTAAGTATTACTGGGGTAGGACCAGCATGCTCAAGCGTGACAGAATAGGTGAGGCACAGGAAATCTTGTCAAAGGCACAAGAAATCATCTATGTGTGCCCACCAAGTAAATATGGGAATGGCGTTAAGCATCCGCAAAACGGTGGTGCCAACCTCGACCGAAACGAGTGGATGGTTGACCACGCAGACATTGTCTGGGTATACAACCCGACTACCATAGGCACTGCTAGGTGCTATGCCTACTGCAAGCAGGTAGACAGGAAAACGTTTATTGTTGATACCAACATTGAAGTTTCGAGGGCCTGTAGCTCAGCGGTTAGAGCAGGGCACTCATAATGCCTTGGCCATGGGTTCGATCCCCATCGGGCCCACTTAATATTATCACGGAGGTTTATGCCGATGAAAAATGACCTTAATTACCAGTATAGAAATCGTCTGGAAAGAAAATTGGATCAATATAACCATATAATGGAATTGGTGAGAACAATTGTCCCTGTGATAGTATTGGGATTGCAAATTATAATTCTTATAAAATTAGGCGACTAAGGACGGGGACGCAATGGAAAACGTAATCTGGTTTACTAGCGGCCTCTTTGTGGGTCTGGTCGCCGACTTTTTTCTAGTGCTTTTTATGACGCGTAATTTCAAGAAAAAACTCGAGTATCTTGACAAGTCCAATAAATCACTCAAGGAAACAACGGCTTGGCTTGAAAGACATATGTACAGATTGGAGAATAAGTCATGAGCATAGATGTACATTCGCTTATGTCAATTGTTGACATGAGTAAATTGTTAAAAAAACCTGACTCCAAGAATGTTCAAATCAATGATTTGGTTCGAGCCATGGTTTTGTCAGAGCCATGTTTGTTTAACAATTCCTCAGATAATTTAATGCCGATTAATGAAAAAGACTTTGTTCCTTCGTATACAGGAGATAATTTATGATCGATGATCCATCAAATTATGAAGCATCAATAATTTTAACTTATCAGCAAATGTGGGAGATATCTAAGGCTATATCTGCCCGGATGGCTGACTGGATTGCAGAAGACGTAGTGCTTGAAAAGAAAGAGCAAATGGAGTGGTTGATTCAAGTTCAGCAAATCTTAGAACTACATATCAACCGTGCGGTGGATGAATGGGAGAACGGACGCACTGATCATTTAACTGACGCAGGAACTCATGATCTGGACGAAGCGATAGAGAAGATGCTGGATGAAGATGATGAAGCAATGAGAAAAATATTGGAAACAGAAGAAGATGATTATGAATGATTGCCATTATGGTAAAACACAGAAATAGGAGCAGTTATGGTTAAATTAAATTTGAGTGATAGTGATCTAAATACCTTATTTGATTGTATTAATGATTGTATATTACGTACATCTTCTAAAACAAAAGCGAGTTCTTTGGAATCACTAAAAGGGAAAATGCTCAAAGCAAATGATCAATATGAGAAGGAACAAAAGAAGAAAACAGAAGACAAACCTACGACGGTTTCGAAGAAGTCAACCTCGTATTAGGAATGTCTTAAGCAAAAACTTTAGTTTAATGTTTACATAAAAAGAAAAGGGGGAACCCAAAATGAAAGTAGGTGAATAAATGTTTGCCGTTATGATTGGTAGTGAACCGGGAGATTCTACCAGAATTAAGAAAACCGTGGCTTTGCTACAAGATATTATTACCATGGCTTCTGTTGATAGTGGAAGACTCGCCGGCATATCATGTGACATCCCGGATATCGAAGCACTGTTATCTTGGTATGAGAATATTGATAATATAATGAATACCTTACAATACGCCGATACCGAAGTCTAGTTCGCTGCCCAGGTGGCGGAATAGGCAGACGCAAGGGGCTTAAACCCCCTCGATTAGAAATAATCGTACGGGTTCAATTCCCGTCTTGGGCACGAAAAAACAAAAGGAGACATAATATGTCCAAAAGAAATAAGTGGGTTAAATTAACAACTTCAAATAGAAAATTATTAGACAAAAGAGCAGAGTATGTTAAAGGCAACTTCGCTAATATTCTTCGGGATATTAGAAATAAGAAGGGCTATTCTCAAGCTCAACTCGCCATAATTACGGGCGTTAATCGCAAAACAATCAGTAGAATTGAGAATGGTCACTATTCTCCTAATTTAATGAACCTTGTTAAGATATTTGAAGTGCTTGACATAAAATCCCAAAAAGTCTTTGCAGCATAGGCTTGTTGTGGGAAGGGACATTTCATATCAAGAATTTATTGACAAAGTACATGTACTTCATCTTAGAATGAACGGCGACTGGAAACTTGGACAAGCTTATTTTAATGTTCTTTCTAACTGTAGACCGGCGATAGCCGAATCGATAAGATCAACTATACACGACCCTTTTCATAAAGACTCTATTTCAGAGGAATTAGAACAACTAGTAAAATCTAGATGGTGATTGGAGAATGATACACTATGGATGTTGCCGTTATTATAGCAGCCATAATTACTGCCCTCGCATCTATTTTAGTCGCCCTTATAGAAATATGGGCGACATAAACTATGGCTTCTAATATTCCCAGATTGGGCCCGTGGTGCGATAGAGCTGCATGCAAGGGCCTTTCAAAGCTTTTTCACGCTGATTATTCTGAACGCAGCAGCAAGAGGCTTAAACGAGAACACAGGGCTAAAATGATCTGTAATACTTGCCCAGTCATTTTGGATTGCAGAGCCTATGCTAGGGCGAATCCGGAGTATGGAGTTTGGGGTGGAGAAACTGAAGATGAGCGATACGAGCAAGGTTTTCCAGTTCCCACTGGTACTCGAGCGGATCAGTCCAGGAGATTGAGAAATCAAAGAAAGAAGAAACTAAGCGATGAACATGCCGTTAAAAACTAGAATCATTCTTCCTATAAATAGTCAAACCTATTATGGATCAAGTATTTCGGTTGGGAATCTTGAGAAGGGTTCAAAACTATTTATTGGTCGACACAATCGTGTTGAAGAGATGATTGTAGAAGAAGTTAAATTTGATGAAAATCTTAATTCTTATGAAATTCATACCGATAAAGCAATTCTTCTTGCTTATCCTCAGACTAGAATTTCTTATTCTTTAAACTATAAATCGTAACCAGTAGAGGATAACATAAAAAAAACCGCAGTAACCGTAAGATAGCTTAGGAGGCATCCATTATGAAAGTAATAATCAGCGGCATTGAAGTTGAGGGTACACCTCAAGAAGTCTTGGAGCTTATTAACAGCTCTACGGTAGTCTATAAACCCAAGAAGGCGAAAGAAAAACGAACTACTGCTCGTTTTAACCGAACTGAATCCTTGACTAATCCAGTTGTTCAGTTAAAAAATGAGCTTCGTGAAACTCTGAATAATATGCAAGTCAAGAACGGAACCACAGGCAATACAGTTTATCTTGAGGGCATTGATGAATTCTTGACGGCTTTGTATCGTTACAAGCCAAGCAATACCGTTATGGGTCGTGAGAGCTATATAATTAAGCTTCTTGCCACTGGAGAACCCTATACTCTGAGGCGCTTGGCCGCTGCAGCTCGTACTAATTTGTCCAAAGTTAAACAAGCAATAACCAGGGCCGTTGCTGCCGACTGCGTAATTCAAGCAACCAACTTAAAGTCGTGGCCGTTGACTGGGGTTCCGAAAAATTCTTCCTTGATCGATCAACTTACCTCGAGCTCGAAAGTAAAGATGCTTGCAATTGGCACAATTGAAGGCGCTCGCTCAGCTCGTGCGAAGTACGAGAACGCGCACCTGAGGAAGAGTGTGAAAGTTGAAAAACCTAAAGTGGACAGGCTATTGCGAAAGACGCTTAGTACTGGATCTGCTCCGATCACTAAGATCATTTACCCAGAAGATCGTAAGAGCACCGAACAAGAATAGCAGCCCCAGCCGAACAGGGTTTGATTCCCACAGAACGCGCAGCGGAGGTTAATATGGGAATGGATGTCTACGGGCGTAAACCTAAAAACAAAAAGGGTGAGTATTTTCGTAACAACGTTTGGTTTTGGCACCCGCTGTGGAATTACTGTGAAATAAACTATCCAATCATTACGTCCAAATGTAAAGAGGGTCATTCAAATTCTGGCGATGGACTTAATGCCGGTGATGCTAAAAAGTTGGCAAAGCTAATTGAAAAAGACCTTGCAAATGGCAGAGCCGCTAAGTACGAGAAAGAATATAAAGAATGGCAAGCGAGCTTGGTTAAGGAAACTTGCCATATTTGCGATGGTACTAAAGTTATAAAGTTTAAATCAAAACAGGACGGGGTTGAATTAGACCAAGAGCGTTCTTGCGGCAATTGTGATGAAAATGGACTGGCCGATCCCTGGGGTTTGAATTATCCTTTTTCTTTAGATAATTTAAAAGAGTGGCAGGAGTTTCTTGACAATTGTGGCGGATTTAATATACATTAATTCTAGGTTTAGTTTTTAAGTGCGGAATTAGGAAGGAGCACGAAAATGGATTATTCAAACATTGATGATTTGTTTACTGAAGAAATGAACAATCATAATAATCTTATTACTATGGCTGGTTCTTTGCAGAAAGTCCTTGCAACGGTTTCTAAATACGGATTGGATATTAATGATCTTTTTTCAACTGTGCTGGAGTACATACAAAAAAAAGAATACGGTAATGCAGCGAGAACACTTGCCGATGTTGTATACTCTATTGAGCAGTTAGCAAATGAATTGAAAGCTATTTCTAATTCGATTCAGCAAGGAGTTCTTAAAGTATATGAGCAGGAGAGTGAAGGGCTCTAAGAACTTTGCTGATTTTAACTATTCTTCGTACTTAGAAACCAAGTGGAGGTTACAAGCCTCCTGTAGAACAACCGATACTTCTGTATTCTTTGGCTCGCCAAAATCAAAAAATATTATCAAGGCTAAGGAGATTTGTTCCACTTGCCCCGTTAGTCACCATTGTTTATACAGTGCATTACAGTTTCAATATTACGGAGTGTGGGGAAACACGACAGAGGAAGAACGCAATTATATTACCAAAGAGATATACAAAAATGACGTGTCGAATGTTACGCTTAATCATTGTAAAGAGATTGTTAAAATGTTTTAATACGTTTGGAGGTAGTGTGTGTTTAACATGAATATCGCCGGAAGTGACGATGATATTTTTGATGATAGCAAATCCCTCAGTGACGAAGATCGGGAAGATCGAAAAGAATCCATAGGATTTAGTCCAGGGAAAATTTCTAAAAAAGAATTTAATATGGCAATGGAGTCCATATTAGATGTTTTAAACAAGATTATTAGGGATAAGAACACGAATCCACAAGAGGCCCAAGAACTTATTCAACACTTAAAAAAAGAGCATGGTATTGAACTTAGGAATTTTATGGCCATGTTTCGTATCAAACTAGCCATAACTATATTGGATGGCTCTGGTGGGTTCATAGAGGACTTTCAAACACATAAGATTCCTCGTTCAGTTGTTTATGTCCTGGATGATTTATATGAAAATAAATTCACTCTTGTCGACAAATTTTTTAACATCGAGCTCGAAAATGCAAAGCGCATAGTTATTGCGCGCTTCCTGCAGGAAGTATTCTTAAATCCGCGCGGTGTTACAGGCGCTATAGATGATTTATTTGATAGTAACATGGATTCACGATATGTAAAAACATATTATCAATCTCTTTATGATATTAACTTGTTTACAATATGGCAGAATAACGGCGTCTATGTAGCTCTTGGTAAAGAGTTGAATTTGCCATGCAATCAAAAAATTCTTAATGTTCAAGAAGTACTAATTAGCGATTTATTATCAGAAAGATATTCTGACAATAAATTCTCCAGTGTTATTGGGTCATTGTTGAAAAAGAGTATTGGCGACAGTGTCGCCGAATATACAGCAAGGTATTTGGAATATGTTAAAAAATAAAGCGATCCAGAATTTTATTTTGTTATCTAGTTTAGTAGCGGTTGCGGCTTTAAACTATACAATACTTCACAATTCGTTTGTATTTGTATTGACTTTTATACTACTCGTTCATGAACTTGGGCACTATTTTGCAGCAAGGAGAAATGGTATCAAAAGCAGATTGCCATTTTTTATACCTTTACCGTTTTTTCCCATCGGTGTAACAATCACTGAGAATGCAGGCCAAAAAATCCGGAAACATATTAGTATTTCAGGTCCTTTGGCTGCTGCTTTAGCGTTGTTAATATTACTGTTCTTTAATATCCATTATAGAGTTTTTTCGTTTTATGCGCTGCTCATTGCATTGGTGGGTGAGATTGTTATAAATTATATTGGCCTTGATGGTCAGAGATATCGTGGCCAGATATTAAATAAAAAAATACACGCAAACCAACATATTGAGCCTAAGAGCTCAAAGGAGAAATTATGGAAAGAAGTATTAAAGAATCCATATTCGAAAATGGACTTAGTACAACCCTTGAAAATAAGTTGAAGAATGTCTATTTTGATGTTCAGGGCATCAACTTTGCTAAGATTACGGAACATCATATAGCTAGATTGATTACCAAAGTTGCTGTTGGTGCAGTAACTATCTGGTGGTCACTGGTTGAACTGAGAAGTATATACAATAATAGAAAGTTACCGAAAGGATAGATATGTCAAGTAGCGTGTATCCGGAGAGAGTTCCCCAAGCCAAAGACAAGATTGAGCAGTTTTTATTCAATCTTGAGGCTAGTACTCCAGTTAAATCTGAATTAGAATCTAAGTTGTCTGCATTAAACGAAAGAATACAGAAAATTGTCAATACCGTTACTCTTAACGATATGCCCATACTTGGATTTGTGCTTCAAACTTCTCATGATAAAAAAGAACTCAAAAAATTTGCTAAAGCGGTAGATAGGGTTGCTGATCTTATTGATGCCGCGGATAATATTGAAAGTAGAATTAATATTATTAATACGGCTCAAAAAGATCCCAACTGGTTCGCCGTTACTTTTGGAGACTATACCAAGGAAATTGACGAAGATATTAATAATATATTTAAATAAAAAGTTTGAGGTACGCCTATGACCAGTTTATCGAAAAATGTGAAATTTTCAATTGAAAAGAATACAGAAAGTGGATCTTTTGTAGTTCGTTCTAAGACCGAATCTTTTAATCTAGAGCATGTGATCGATAAGGATATTGTATCTTTTTATGGTGAACTTTCTAAGTACGGCATAGTAGACACTGGAATTCTTCCGCTTTCTGGAAGCGGCGTATTGGCAATTCGCTCCGCTGGAAATCATACGCAGATTACTTTTCAGCATGCCCCGCAGATTAGTTACATCAATTGGGGTGCACGCGAAGGCGACAAGAATGCTTCAACGTACCTTGTAGCGCAGCCCTATCGCATTTGGATAGGTGATACAATTGATGGCAATTTGTATGGTGCTAGAATGTTTTACAGCCCTTGTCCCATAACCACCGCAAATCAACTTTTGTATCACCTGAACTTACCAAACACCAATTGCAAGGGCTATCGCGGAAATGGTGTAGGTTGGCAGTGTTTATACCAAAGAGACGACTGGTCTGGATTACCCTTTAATGAAAAGGTAGTAAGATTTGCGGAACGGTGTTCCGGCGTAGAAACATTCAACGATAATAACATGTCTGAAACAGATGGCCCAAGATTCTATGAATCGCAGTATCGCGAGATGCATCCAAAAAGTTATTCGGATTTTTCATATTTGTGGAATCCTGTTCATTGGCAAGATAAAACTAGCCAGGATGGTCTTGACTGGGTTTTAAGTGACACTCTTTGGATTCCAGTTTTGGTATCTGGACTGGATAGCCAAGATAGCCATATCGAAGACGGCGTACCCCTTACTTTGGGTATGGCTTTAATTGGTAATTATGCCGCATATTACAACGATGCATATATACCAAAACCAATTAATGCTTTAACCCGTCCCGATTTGTCTTCCAGTGTTACTGCGGAAACAGTTGCATCATGGATTATGCGTAGCCACAATTCTTCTAAAACCGCTTATGTTCCGATAAATTCTATGGACAACTCAGCCAAACACCGTGAGCAGGTGGCATTGAAACCCGTCAAAACGATTCAACATGCAGAAACTGAAGAAGGTCAAGTACACTTTACTTGTCCAATTAACGGATTCCAATGTTCTGCGCACGAGAGTGAAACATTGACCGATTCACTCGACAATGTTTACTGTCTTAGTTGTTATGAACAAAATACGATATATTGTGAAAACACCGATTCTACCTATCCTTCCGAGCATGAGAATTTGTACTTTCACTCTGCCAGCGGTGAATACTATGATATCGGCGGAAGCGCACATATGGAATGCCCGAACTGCAACTACTTGCACATTATTCCGGAGAGCGAAGATATATCCAAATTTGTTTACTGTATTCAAGAAGCAGCATTTCAGGATGTACCTTGGAAAGCTTATGTGTTTTGTAGAGAATGTGCTTCTGATTATTTATCGGAAAATTATTCAGAGTACAAATCTAGTTGCTATTCTTGTTCGACCATTCTGCCAATTAATCCTAAGACCAATGAAATTTTAACTAAGTTTGGTCAGATTGCCCACATTGTTAAAAATGTTTATCTAGACGCTTCGGACGAGATTATTGAAGAGAGCCAATATCTTTGTTCATATTGTTATAACAAACAAGGTCCACAGTGCCCTACGGGACATGTTACATTTCTGCCACTGGCTGCGCTTCCAGTACCAATTATACACACAATACCCAATGTTTATGTTGGACCAGATCAAAAACCCAAGGTTTTGAAGATAACCCATATTTGTGGATCCTGTGCAAATCCTGAGATTTGGCAGGCGGGGCTTACACATAAACAAATTAGTGAGTTGAGTACATTGTTTTCTGTTGTAAGTAGAGCAGAAGACAGACTGAATTATGCCTATATTAGCAACATCGTGAGCGAGTCTCCATATGTGATTGACATAAGTACATTAGAAAAACCAGATAGCAATATTCCTTTTTAATATTGATAGGAGATATATTATGACTGAAATAGTGAATACTCAACAAGTAGATCTTAATGATCTTACTTATTTCTGGCTGCCCAACGGAGCACCATGCTTTGTTGCCAATCGGGAGGATATCTGTGATCAAGTAGAGGGGCTTGGTTTCCAAATATACTACCTTATTGCTAACGAAGAGAAGAAAAAATCTACGAGCGGCAAGCAACAAACCACTACCAGTGCTGGTGCGGTTACAACCTACAGTTATGAGCAAAAGGAATATTCCGGAACAATTTTTAAAGTTGTTAAAAATATTGTTGGTCATGCTATTTGTGCAATTGAAGAAGATTTTGGTAAGGATTTTTTAAACCTCCAGGATGAAGCCACATATGCCCTTCCTCCGATCCCTCGTGCCATGGTGGACAAACTCGATGAATTCTTTAGACTCGTCGATGCACAGCATGGTACGGAGTCAATCGTAATACTTACTTTTGATCCTACAAAAGAAGGTTCTGAAGGCTGGGGTATTTTGGTTCCCGAACAAACGAATACGGCTACACACTGTAAATATGATCCAGACTCTGTTGCTGCCTTGAAGGAAGATCATGTTTTGATCGTTGGGTCGGTTCATTCACATCCTGGAATGTCTGCCTACGCGTCTGGAACAGATCATGATGATCAAGCGGATTTTGACGGGCTGCATATAACCTATGGTTGGCAGAGCGCAGTCAGTAATGGACTGACCCAATACCACGCCGAGTTGCAGATGGGTGGTACGGTTTTTAACATAAACATTAGCGATGTTTTTGAGCCTCTTAAAATAAACAAAGATCCGGATCCTGAAGTTGTCGAATGGACTGGTAAAGTAAAAAAAGCTACAGCCCCAGCGTTGGGGGCTTACAAAACAACCCAAACAACGCCAACTATTTACAGCAATGGAATGAATCAACCCACTTTTACGGGAGCTGGTATTATTAGCGAATACGGATATAACGATTCTTCTCGGTATGTCCAAACAAGATCCCAGAATATACCTGCAACGGTGAAAGACCGTATACCCCGGGACGCTGTTATTGCTGCAGAAATTGATACTGGAGGAATTAGTAGAATGATTTGTCCATCTTGCGGTTTGGCATTATTTAAAAACGAAATTTATTTAGGAAGTTCGTGTCCAGGTTGTGACATTCCAATAGTTGCCATTAATAGCCACATAGGAAGCATTATTAATTCCATCAATGGTTATCAATTTAAGCGCAATAGAAGCGTAGAAGGACCTTATTATTTATGGGCCCGCGGCTATGGTGGTGGACAAGAGCATACGGTCCTTTTGATTAAAGAACAATATAATGATTCTGCTGCTGTCCGAGGTGACACAAATTTAAAAGTGGTTACTTGTGATCCCAAGGATAATGACGACTCTGTTCTTCAGTACGATTTGAGAAAAGAGTACGAAGGCGCTTTAGATACCAGGCATAAAGAGTTTACTAGCGTTGAATTGGAATTGGAGTTCTGGGGAACACATACCTGGTGTTGTCAGCGTAACATACTCAGCAGTCATTCATTGACTTGTGATTGCACTGAAGTAGTAACAGACGAGTCAGCTTTTGACTTTGATCAATTTTGCTTTGAACAAAATTTAGATGTCTACAAGAAAGACTCAGCTTGTGAGTCTTGCTTCTTTATGTACACAGGTGCATGTGAAGGATACCGTCAAGGTGTTGTCGACTACAAACGGGCTTCCTATAAGCCCAAAGATGTAGTTATCGACCACATTGAACAAAACCTAAATCTTGACGGCTGCGAAAAATGGACAGGCTATGGAACAGAAAGGGCACACATAGAAATGGCAGAAATGGAGATGCCCCATGATGGTGCGAACTGACGGACCTATAAGGGTCGTTTTAGTTGGAGCAGGTGGAATCGGTACCTGGCTTGCGGAAGGTGTTGCACGCCTTCTCGAATGGAAGTTTCCTGGTTCTGCGCTTATAATTGTTGATGGTGACAATTATGAACAAAAGAATCTGGAACGCCAAAACTTTACTAAGATGGGTAACAAAGCCTCCGTTAAAGCATTAGAACTTACCGAAAAGTTCGAGAAAACATCCTTTATACCAGTCCCTAAGTGGGTCGTAGGGAATGATTTCAAAGGTGTATCCGACGAAGACTCTCCCAAAATAAAAGCTTCGGATCTTTTAAACGAGGGTGATATTGTTCTGGCGGTTGTAGACAATTTTGCTGCTAGGAAAATATTGTTTGATACGGCTGCGAATATAAACAATATTGATGTCTTTACTGGCGGCAACGACGACGCTTTGTATGGTTCTATTTATCATTATCAAAGACGCGATGGAAAAGATATTACTGAGCATCCGACAACTTTTCATCCAGAGTATGAAAATCCGCCAGATAAAAATCCTGGGGAGCTGTCTTGTCAAGAGCGTGCCGAGATAAACGGCGGCACCCAACTCCTTGCCACCAACATGGCTGCTGCCGCATTTATTCTTGGTCGCATAAATCATATTATAGTTGACAACCAAAAACCCGAAGCAACCGAAATATATTTTGATTTAGGCATCGGCAAAGCTGAGCCCTATGATAGAAGGACAGCAGAAGTCTATGCTTCAGTGTAATATAACAATATAACTACGGAGGTAGTATATCATGAGTATGAATGAAGAAACGAACTCAGGCGCCGCCCAAGCAGCGTCGGGGATTGCCAATGTAAGGTTTGGTGTTTACAGCCAGCCTTCGAATGTGGGTGGAAAAACCGTAAAAGAAGCTCGTGAGCAGTTTGGCAAACTTTGGGGTATCCCCAACGATGCAATTGCATATAGGGGTAAAGACAAACTGAGCGAAGATTATGTCATTCAGCCAGGTGATAACGTAGAGTTTCATCGTCGCGCCGGCGAAAAAGGCTGATCAAAGATCTGTGGGGGAGGACGCTGAAATATGCATTCTCCCCCACAATATACTACAAAGAATCTGAAAGTAACGAGGAACGCTAATGCTTTTTTCGCAAATGCAGTTGGGCTTTCCAGCAGTATGGTTTAAAACGCCAGATGTATATCAAGCTCAAGAACTTATTATAAATTATGATAAACGCTCTTATTATACCATAAATTCTCAACACGGATTTTGTAAATTTATTGACGGTGAATGGAAATCCGTTCTTATAAGAATGCCAAATCCAGATGGTTCAGAAGACATGGTTGATAAAATCGTTCATGATTTTTCAGTTGCATGGCCTTATTTAAAAAATCTGCCCGCAGAAGAACAGGGTCGAACCACCTTTATCAATATTGTTATACATAAACCAGATAATCTTATGCTAATGTTTTCTGGTATTTTAGCAGCTTCTCATGAAAGTTATAGGTCTGCTTTTTGGAAAGATGATCTAAGCATTCTGCCGATTCAGTTTATATTTGTTTCAAATTTTGATGTTCCTGAAGATTATGCAAATTTGTTTTATAATTATAAAGGCGATTATCCAAGCCGCAATGAGCTGATGACTATTCTTCAGCACATTGATAAATCCACCTCTGGGACCGTTTCAATTGCATCCAAAGAAGAACAAATTATTAGAGCTGGCGCTGGTTTAAGCGAAGGTTCTTTTATTAATTTGTGTCTGACATCGGTTATTGAAAAGGGGACTGTTGATCCAGAATATATTTATTCTCAAAAGATGCGGGAAGTAAAAGAGAAAGGTATTTTGGAGATTGTTCGTCCCAAAATAACATTTGAACAAATTGGCGGCTTAAACAATGTTAAAGATTTGATAATCAAGAATTCTGTTCTTTGGCGTGATCCAGACAAAGCAAAAGATTTTGGTATTAGTCCTATCTCTAAGATACTGATGGTTGGTGTGCCTGGCACTGGTAAGTCGGCTATTTGCGAAGCCACTGCCAGCGCTCTAGGTCTTGACCTTGCAAGAACTGGTGTTAGTCAAGTAATGAATTCTTTTGTTGGTCAATCAGAAGCCAACATGCGTGCGGTCTTTCAGCAAATAAAGGTTATGGCCCCACTGTGCGTTTGGATTGACGAGTTTGGCCGCGATTTATCTGGTGGTGCAAGTTCTTCGCATGTTGATGCCGGCACCACAGACCGCGTTCATGGGGAGTTTCTTACCGGTTTACAGGAGTTGCCTTCCAATGTGTTTTTGATGTGTGCAGCTAATCAGATTGAAAGTTTACGCCCCGAGATGCTTCGTGCAGAGCGATTTGACAAGATTATGTTTGTCGGACTTCCTTCCTTTAGGGAGCGTACTTTAATCGCCGAGATTTATCTTAGTGATGTTAATTCTCAAACTCCGTTTGACTATGAAGAAATTGCCAATGCAACTGTATGTTATACCGGTGCGGAGATTAAATCGCTTATTAAAGAGGTTAAATTTAATGTTGCGCTTAATCATAGTAGACCCGTTACTACGCGCGATATAATAGAGCATGTCCCCAGAATGCGTAATGTACTATGGAATAAGAACAGACAGATGGTCCAAGAACTGTATTCTACTGCTGTTGAGCAGTGGGATTGGGCGTCTGAAGATCAATTTAATGACGCCAAACTGGTGATAGGTGGCGTCTTAAGAGGATCTCATTTGAGTGGAGTAGAAACAAAACCCAGCTTTAGCTGGAATTAGAAATAAGGAGAAATTATGACCATGGTTGAAGAATCTCAGAACACAAGCGATTCTAACGATGATAGTGAAGAAATCGTTAGTGAAAGAGTTTATGAAAAAGATTTGTATAAAAAGTGGTTTCGCTCAAAGAACCAAAGTGGTTTTATCGCTATCCGCCCTTGGTTTGCAGGCATGAAGTTTAAAATAGACATTGGAAGAACCAATCCGGATGGTAAATTGGTTTCTAATACCAATGTGTTTGTCGATGCCGTAGATTTTGCTGCTTGGCTTCGAGCTGTTATAAATGGATCTGCAGCCAGAGATTTTCCAATTAATGAAAAAACTGGTGCAATAACCAACGAGAGCTTTGTTTGTTATGGCGGAACAGAAATAAACAGTAGGCCAATTAGCAGAATTCTTAAAATTCACCATTGGCAAAATGGTGAGACTTTTGATCCTACCGCGTTTGTTTTTAAGGCAGGGCACTTTGAAGCCAGAAAATCTGATACTGGTGCGTTCCTGCCCAATATGAAAGCACCCATATCGATTGATAGTATTAAAGTAACCAGGCAGGAATTACACTCAATATCTTATTTAGTGGACTTAGCTCTTGCATCTCATGCGACGAATAAGGTAAACTGGTATGAGACATGAACGGAGAAAATGTATATATACCGGAAACTGAAGTAGAAACTCTGCGTAAGTCTTTTAATAATATTATTATTGCTTTAGCTGCTCAATTCGACGCCAAGATAGATCAATTAGATAAAACCATGGAGGCTTACGAAAAGCAGCTTGCAGTTTTAGCTACTGGTTTCGCTGAACAAGCAGTTTTTATAGAAGCTCTTATTGCGCAGATACAGTTTTCTACCGTGAATGAAAGAAAATCTTTTCATGATAATGTTTCTGAAGCAAGAAAAAAGATGCTCAATATTATGAAAGAAGGAGTCAATGGAATCGTTGCCGACGATAATCCAAGACTTGCAGCAGCCATTGAGAACGTGGTTAACTCCAAGTCTACTGACACCACCGCACAATAACGCTTCGGTTTTATTTGTAGATCCTTTATCTTTGGATCTTGTTAACACGCCCTATATCTTATCTAAGATATATCCTGTTGCGAAGAAGATATATCCAGAAATGATTTCTTTACATATTTTATCTTATTCGTTAAGTTTTTTCATGAAAAACAATACAATTGAATTTTATTCAGTAGAGGTGTAACCATGATATCTAAAATAACCAGCGTTGATTTGGCAAACGAAATTATTATTAATCGGATTGTAAATGATGAAAAGAATTTCTATTCTTTAGACAAGTATACGCATCATGCAATTACAGGAGATCGTATTTCATTTTTACGTGATTCTGTGGATCTAGAATATGATGAATTTGTCCGTCGATACATGGATTCTTTTGGTCAGGTACCCGATACTGCGTTAGCGTTTAATAGCTTTACAATTGCAGGCAACGACGCAAAAAATTATGTTGTATATCCGTTCTCTAGAGTGAACCTTTACAAGAATATTTTTCCCGATGTCTTGCCTTCTTTGTTTCTCTCTTATTTTAATTTGATGAAGAACAATAAAAGATTGTATCAAATCGGAACTGGTGTTGGTAAAGCTTTAATTATTTCTGTAGTACCGTTTACAAAAAAAGATTTAAGTGATCTTAAATTAATGAGCTATCAAGACACCGTTGAATTGATGGTTCTCGTCAGCGATCAAATTGCTGGACAGAATACAGATATTGAATATCTGCTGGAGAAAGTGGACCAAATTACAAAAGAAAAAGAGGTGTTGGCCCTTGAGATATTGCGCCTTAATCAGGCAATAATAAATGCTTCTATAACTACCTGGAGATAATATGGAACAGTTGCAAATTAATTTTAATACTACAGGAGTAAACAGTAAACTATCGGAGTACATAAATAGATATTCTGAAAGTAATACCGCTTTTAATCCGGTACATGTTTACGACAAAATCTCAGGCCAAGACACTTATGCAATAAAGTGTACTGAGGACTGGATTGATGTTCCAATTCGTTTGAACATAATCATAATACCCAATGAAACATTTGCTGTTTTGGGGTATTTATATTTTGATACTGTATCTAAAGATTCAAGCACCCATCCGGTTGGCGCGGCAAAACTTTCTTATTCTACTGGTGGGGCTTTGGATGTCGTTTGCTATATGAACTTTTCGCTGAAAACTAAGGTAGTTAACATAAATAAGAATTTACACACCATTCTCAATGCTTTTTATATTAACACTAACATCACCAATTTTTTTAGAGTTCCTTCGCCAACTGATAAGTTGCCGGACTGGGTTACCTACAATCCGTCTGTCGGTATGTATGTAATCAAATCGGATTTTGTTTTGAATATTGAAGAAGATTATTCGAATGTTCCTACTTGTTTTTACAGGAGTGGATATGCCACTAAAACTTTTTCAATACTTTACAAGTACGCAAACGAAGCTTCAACGAGCATTTGTTCAAACGAGTATTTAGAAGACTTGGCATTGAAGGATGGCAGAATTGCTCGATGCCCGTTTGACCAGGTGAATGACATAAAGTCTTGTCCTTTTTATAAAGAAGACAAAATGCAACCTTTTAAAACTGAGCTTTATAGCGTTCACAATCAAGATTCTCCCATTGCCGTAATTGATTGTTATATCATTAGGGAAATATTAGGTGAGCATTATTCAATTGTTTTTGAAAAGACGGATGTTTCAACTGGTAATACGGTAATTTTGAAAAAGTTTTCTTATGCGAATACCTCGGATAAACTACTTGCACAACCGGACGGTCTTATATCAGAAGCTTTATTGCAGAATCATTCACTCCTTTCTGATTACACTTCTGATTATAAAATTAATATTATTAATCATGTTCAATCCTTTGTAGAGTTAAAGAAAAAACCAGAGAGTAATATTAAGCCCTCTTATCTGTCTACCTTAGTTTCTTGAAAAGAGACCGTCATGCCTATTTCCATTTGTCACTTTACTGATAGTGCAAAAGATAATACCGTTGTTCATCTCGACGCCTATGGTAATAAACGGGGCACTTATGAAATACATGTCGAAGGCGATAAAATTGCTTCTGTTGGACTTAAATTAGAAGGTCGTGTTGCTGTTATTAACTCTGGTTATTTTTATGAGTTTTTTAGCCAGGGTTTAGCGTATGGTAGTTCATCTCTGGCGCGTGAAAAGTTTGGCGGTAAGCCCTTACCCGTTTGTGTAAAATATAAGTCTGAAACATGCATCGTAATCGAGCGTCCGCCTTTCAAGATTAATCCAAATATTCGATATTCCAGGAGGGCTTATCGAGAGTCCGCCAAATATATCCGTGAACCAGATATATGGATACCTTGGACTGTTGTGCTCTTGGTTTGTAACAGAGGATTCAACACTCGAAACGCGAGGATCGTTTCGTATTTATTTTTTAGGGATGAACCATTATCTTCTTTTGATGATGTTGTAATTTTACCGTATACACCAAATATATTCAATGATGGCAGAATATGTATGGGGGATGGTGAGAACAGATTTATGGATGCAATAAATAACGGTGATTTTGCATTGTCCGACATAAGTTCGGTGTACTCTTTTATAATGAACGAATATTTTATGGGTGGTTGGAACATGGACTTAGGCCATGTTATTTTGAATGAAGCAAAAGAAGTATTTTCGAAAATAGTTTCTCCAGAAAATCGTGCATCGACGCTTGAACTAGCAAAGTCTCATGGTAATTATTATGTAATTAAGTGCTTAAAAAAAATAAGCGCAGGACGTGACGCGCATCTGGATTCAAAGGATAAATCTGTAAAATTTTATTTAAATTATTTATCATGTTTAGACTTGAATCAGACTTTAGAACATGTTAAATTATTAATTGAAAGAAGCCATAATTTACACAATCCTTATACTAATTCTAGGAAGGCAGTACAACTGGGACATGTGTTAACGCGCCATGACAGCAGTTTTAGTCAGATGCACAATAAAATTTACAAACTTGCTACCCATTGGAATTCGGACGCGGCTAGTCAGGGAGAGCGAGACAGCGCAGAACTAGCTAGACACTGCATTTCAAGTACCAGCAATAGAACTCCGTTGCACACTTGGGCCTTATGTATTGAGTTTGAGTTAGAAGACTTTCTTAATTATGCTTCTGAAAAAATCTTAGATAAATATGACGAATGGAGTAACTATTATTTTATTGAATTCGAAAAGGGTAAAAGACAGTGGGGAAGAGAGAAATTCTACAAAGATTCTATAGCCGCCAGTCTTGTGTCCCAATCTCTTCGACCTCTTCTTTGTGAATTAGCGTTTATGTATATAAACAAACTTAAAAGGTATTCCAATATGGATGTTTTGTATGATGCGGTGCAGCACACTATGCAGGATTTAGCGGAGTTTTATCGAACTGAAAAGGGTTTGGAAACCCTTAGAAATTTAGTCGTTATAAAACTTTCTGAACTTGACATGTTGAAAAAGAAAGAAGTTCTCGTATGACCCCAGGATCGGAAAAGAAAGAAAATAAATTCAGTTTTACTAAAATTGTTTTTCATGAACGGGATGCCACTTATGCCGACGAGCGCACCGATAAAAATGTTATCGAAAACCGTTGTGGGACTTTATCCGGTATTGATTATGGTAATCAAACAATATATAATGGACCCCAAGAAAGTGCCGAGAAGTCCTTTTTGTCTCGAATGCAAAGAAACTTTTCTACCAATATTTTTAGTGGTATGCTGTTTCCTGCAATACGCTATAGTATTCCGGGTTTACTTGTTTTTGAACGCCCACCAATTAATAAAATGATTCAACACATAGATATGCCTGTTGACTACATCAAGGACGACAGTATAAAAGATCATATTCATAGTTTTGATATACCATTGCCGTGGCAATTGTACATTGCAGAGTACAATATTCACACAATGCTTCTTACAAAAGTCCATATGTATTTTATGAATGAATCTTTTAAGGGCTGTGATCAAATTATGTATTTGCCGCCCTTGTCAAATTTCTTTGCCAATGGTGCATTGTGTAGGCCGTATTTGGCTTCTATGGAAGACATAGAAAGGTATGAAAAAAGTCTTTCTGGAATTATGGCTTCTGCTTACGATTGGATTTGGAATAGCGGCTTTAACCATGATTTGGTCGAAGGTCCGTTAACCGTTTATTCGAGTAAGAAAAGTTCTTTCCACGATCCCACCTATGTTCGTAAGCCTGCCACAGCTAGTTGGCATCGTTATGTACACCCTCTGGATACAATAAATGTTTACAGAACTTGGGAGAAGCGTAATTTAAATAATATACTTGAAACGAATTGGCCAAATCTAAGTGTAACAAATTTGTGGGACTCAGAAGTTGATTGGTTTTATCAAAACGCTATGGAATATCCTTATGATTATGCAAATATTGATCTTCCTGAATGTGACGGTCTCGAGGAATATGCAGAATTTTATCCCGTTAGACTGCATGATTTGCCTAAGTCATTTAGCATTATGATCTTAAGCGTTATTCAATCAAGTCAGGAACTTTTCATGTCGAGTAGAAAACTCGGATATTACAATCGCTTTGCGGTTTATCATAATACTACCGTATAATTTAAATTTGCTTTGGGCGCATTTTTATGGTACTATAGACTTGTATAAAGTTTTAAAAAGGTATTAAAATGAAAAGAAATGTTGTTGAACCTATTTTTACTAGATCTGACATTGCAGTTATTTTAAATGTTTCATCTCTGACTATTGCCAATAGAGAGAAAAGTAATAAGTATCCTAGGCCCAAGAGGGACTTGAATAATTACAGGGTGTATACATTGAATGATGTATTCAACCTGCAATTAATAACATACAATCATATTGACCCGAAACCTGTCATATCGATATTGTATGATAAAGGATACAGAGATACAAAAGTTTTGGGAGAAATGATTGATACTGTGCTCTCAAGAAGGAGCAACAATAATGTCTGATCAAGGTAATGCATATCCCAAAGATTCACCGTTGGTTGAACCTGTTTCCGAGAAGGTTACCACCGACGTTATTCAAGATATTAAATCTGGTATATTTGGACTTTTCATGAACATGTATAACAACATGGCAATCCAAGTAGGATCAGTAGAGTCTATGAAATACTGCATATTATATTTGCAGGAAATAATAGATCATTGCGAGAAAGCACTTCTCGACAATGAAACAAATAACCAAAAAAAATAACCGACTATTGGAGAAAAACATGATAGACCCAAAAAATGTAATTACCATAACAGGCGGAGTTGTCTCCGACCCGGAATTGGTTGTTGAAAAAATTGCCAAGTTTAGAGTGGCTGTGGATTACGCCGGCTCTGAAAAAGGCAGCCAAAACAATTCCGGGTACTTTGATGTAGTTTATTACCTCAAAGATGGTAACGAGTTTACTAGTAAGAATGCGAATTTTATTCATACTCAGATAACTTCTAAAAAGCTTCAGAAAGGCTCTGCAATACAAATTGTTGGACGCCTTGTTCAGGAGCGCTGGAAGCAAGATGATCAAAATCGCAGCAAGGTAGTTATTGTTGCTGAGTCTATTTCTTATGTTGGTAGCCAAAAGTCAAGCGCTAAAGCTTCGTCCGAAAGCAATAACGTATCAGAATCGAACTCAGTCCCAGACCAGTTCTAATCTGATATACTCTGGTAAGTATGATTTACCAGGACGAATTCAACGAAGAAGACCTGCAGAAAATTATTCAAGAAGCCCTGAATTTTGAAGAAAAAGAAGAAGTTAAGTTATTTCGAAAAACTTCTTTTACATCTTATCTCGGATTTATGGAAACAGAGCTAATTGAAAATTTTCATAACAGAATATCTGGGTCGCTGCCAGATTCTTTTTTGTCCGAAATTTATAAGGAACTAAGGACTGATATCCTTTCTAGAAAAGAGAATATTTCAATCCTGGAGTTACATACTGTAACTAGAAACTGCAAGAAATGTAATTTAGGTAACGTAGTTCCCGAATTTCCAAAATGGAATGTGGTCAACCCAGATGCAATGTTCGTAGTTGAATCTCCGAGACTCTCCCCAGACGCGATAGAACTTTTTCTTAAGTCACTCAAGTCTTCCGGATTTGATTCCGGTAAGGTTTGTCTGACTTATGTCAATAGGTGCCCGGCCAGAAAAAAGTTCGATCAAAGCGAAATTGCAAATTGTTTACCATATTTGCACTCGGAGATTCAACTATTGAATCCTAAACTTATAATTACCCTGGGATTACTTCCGTTAATTTCATTAACAGGATCAGAAATAAAAATTAAAGACTATAGAGGTAACATACTTTGGTTGGGTTATTGGCCTATATTGCCGACATATTCACCAACGTATGCACTGAAATCTGGCGAGTCCCAGATAAATCAGTTTATTAATGACATTCGAACCGCACATACCTTCGTAAATAAGGAAGAAAGAGTATCATGACAAAAGATATTTGGAGTATAAAAAAGTTTGAAGACTTAACCGTAGAGGAAATGCAGTCTTTTAATTCTTTAGTCTTAAAAGATATTAAAGGAGAGTCTACCGATGAGGAACTGCAGATCCTTATGGAAAATGTACAGTTGTGGATGTTCCAATTAAGAATCATTAGAAAAGATGTTGAATTCCAGTTAGCTTCTCAAAAATCCAAAGACAAGATAAAAGTTATTGAAATGAATGAGATCGAAGATAAAAGTGAGCTCAATGAATATTTAGTTCGTCAAAACAAGTGGCGCATGGGCGCCGTTAGGTTTTTGACGGCGGTAGAACACAGAATGCTGTACGCTAAAATGGTTATGAGCAGCTTATCAGTCCACTATGAAACAATGCCGTAATGGAAAAATTAGATTCGTTAGAATCAATACTTAATAAGGATGCAAATTTCAGTGCTGAGCAGTCTTATTATTTTTTAATGTTTTATCAAATGCATACCAACTGGAATATTTACGATTCGAACGAAATTGGTTTTGAGATAGTTAACCAATTAGCCACTATGTACTGTAATTTACATGGAAAAATAAATATCTCTTCCAAGGAAAAATCAGTTCTTTCCATTTGGTCTGCGGATCCTCTAGGCGTGTTTAGATACCGAATGGATAGCCAGAATTTTTGGCAAGAAATAGGGTATTTAAACAAAATAAAAGGTTACATTGTAGAAGGTGCATATTGGAATAATGGGTTTTTCTATAGGGTGATGAATAAATCTATTGTACAACTGAAACTGTACATAGATAATGTTACAATGAGAGGATATTCTTATCCTTCATTGTAATGTACATTTAGATTCATGAGTGGAGGCGCATTTGACATGGCTAGAGACGAAAGATACTTTGTTCCAAGTTCTTTTATAGAACATGTTTCCTGGGAGAGCTCAACCAAGACATTGGTTGTTACTTTTGGCAGTGGTAGTGTTTGGTTGTACAGGGCCGTCCCACGTAAGAAATATAACGGTCTTTGTAGAGCCGAATCTATGGGGGCTTATTTCAACAAAAATATTAGGAATTTCCATGAAGGGACACCTATAGCAAGAAGAGGTAAGAAGGGAATTATTATTTACAGAGAAGGTGGTGATGAAGTTGTCCCGTCGGCACAGGAGAAAGAACAGGAATAGATACAAGAACAAATGGCAAACCTTGTCGTATGTACCGGAAAGCGTAGTCACCAAAGAAGAAATTAATGCGATTGCTATAACTGTGTTTGGAGGAATAAAAGTATCAAGTAAGGATCTATAATAAGGTTATAATGTTTTGGCAATATATATATTTATATTTTATATATTTGCCAAAGAGCTTATTCGAGCTTTTTGGCGGATCAGGAAGAACATGAAAAGTCAACTACCCGTGATATACTATACCCCTACGCGGGTATAAGTTAATGGCAGACTGTCATGTTTCCGACCTGACCGCGAGGGTTCGATTCCCTCTGCCCGCTCCAAAGGAGCGAAGATGCCAGAAAGTTTTATAAAAAAGAATATTAGGAACAAATTACGAAGATCTGAGTGGATCGCCAAAAACGGTCCCTGTTCTTACTGTAAAACTTGGAATAATCTTGAAGTTGATCATATAGATCCTTCTACAAAAGAATACAAAATATCTCACATTTGGCAGAGATCCGAAAATATCCGAAATTATGAGCTGTCTAAATGCCAAGTTCTTTGCAACCTGTGTCATGTTAAAAAAAGTACGAACGAACAGAAAAAAAACAAACCAGTTACTCATGGATCTTATAAGTATTACAGAAGAGATGGCTGCAGGTGTAATATCTGTGTCGCCGCTTATAGAAAAAGACTCGCAAAATATAGGGAGAAAAACAGAATTAGGCTAAGAAATTATGCTAGAATGTATTATCATAAAGTTAAAAATAAATCTTCAAGGGAGATCTAGCGATTTGACATTTATAGTAAAATAAGATAAATTAGCATTTGCTCCTTTTGCTATTATTATAAATTAGACGAGGACGAGGAATGATATGCGAGAAGTACTACAATGCACTCAGTGTGATGTTAGGTGGGAAAGAGAAAGGGTTCGTGGTCGTAAGCCTATAGTTTGTCCGGAATGTGCTCAGATTAATTTGGAAGAGAAACAAAGAGAAGTTCGTCCTAAAATAATTGAAGAGAATTCTATTAAAATAGACTGTAAATATCCATCCGTAAGTTATTGGTTTTGCGCTGACTGCAATCAAACCCTAACAGTTCATGTCGGATTAAATTATGCGCCGACTCATAGTTGTAAAGTAAAAAGAAATGCGCTGACAGCAATGCAGAAAACGAGCCGGAAGGAACTTAAAGAAATTACAGCTTAAGGCGGCAGCCATTGAAGAATCAGAAATAGCAGAAGTAAATGAAACATAAATTAAATTTATTTTTTAATAGGCATAGTAATAAAATTACGCACTGCGCTTATTTTTTATTACACGCAATACAAATATTTTTAATAATTAAATTGTTGAAGGGTAAGTTATAAAGTTTTATTATTCCTATTTTTTATAAATTGTTTACAAACTTATAAGGAGTAATAAAATGAAAAAAGTTACCGATATTATCAATGTTATAATTAATTTTGCTAAAAAGGTGATTGATCTTATTAAAAAGATCTGGCCCTCAGCTAAAATACTTATAAAAACAGTTGCATCCATAATATAAGCTACGCTATACTGGACCATTCATTATGACTACAATAATAGCTGTACAGGGTGAAGGTTTTTGCGTTATTGGTGTAGACAGTCGTGTTTCAACTTTTGAAGATAGCGGTTATGCTTCTCAAATAATGACGTTACGAGAGGGAACAACGAAAGTCGCTGCAAACGGCAAATATTTACTAGGGGTGGCTGGAGACGTACGTGCAATTAATATATTGCATTATGTTTTTGAACCACCACCACCGCCTATAAACACTGTCGGGAAAAAATTGGATGAGTTCATGACCTCCAAATTTGTTCCTGCATTGCGCGAATGCTTCGAAAAGCAGGGCTACGCTTCGCCAGAAAGCAATGAGGAAAAAAGGCACATCGCAGAACATGACTCTACGGTATTGGTCGCACTTAACGGTAGTGTTTATGTCATTGATGGAGACTACTCTTGGGCATCGGATGCGACCGGAATTTATGCCTTAGGTAGTGGGGGGGCCTATGCACTTGGCGCAATGTCTATTTGTGCCAAAAGAAAGATGACAATACCCTATGCTAAATCAATGTGCATCAAGTCTTTGAATATTGCCTCCAGATTTGATCCGCACACTGGTGCGCCGTATTATTGGTTTGTGCAAGAAACAAATAAGAAGGATAAAAAGTCAAGTCGTCCCCCACGTAAGAAAAGGACAAAAACTAAGAATCAATAAAAAAAATTCCGATATTACTTAAAGTTTAGCGTTGATTTCGCTTTTATAACTTTAAAATCCTATATATATGAAAATTGGAAAAAATTTCAAAGATCGATTTTCCATTTTCAAAAAAGTTGTAAATTTGGAATTATGTATATGGGTTATATCTTTTATTCCTATTAAAGTTAAGACTAGGCCAACTAAAATTAGCGCGCATACCGGCCCTAGCCGATACGGATTGGGGAGTGACAATTGATCCCAATCCCACTGGATTACGAGCCTGAAGACCTTTTATGGGCACTTTGGCTTGCCTAACTCCGGGGCCTCTAGTCCCAGGATCTATTACCCTGGGTGCCGATACGGTTGCTGTTTGAAATTGATTTCTTCTAAACCTACCCGAGGGAACAACGCCCGGCGTTCTAAGGCCGGGGTCATTAAGTCCGCCATGTCTAATTGGATCTCTCATATATCCATATAGTAACGGTTACTAATATAATATGGGTTTATTTGAACGTTTTATTGGAACAAGAACTGCCGATCAATTTGTATTCTATTATTCTCAATCTTTAATTAATCCAGAGGTAGAGCAAATAATCACGGATGAATCTATGGAGGCCTTCCGAAAACAATCGGCGGCCAGCGCCGGTGATAAATTAACTCCAGAGTATAGAAGGGTCGTTCAGGATAGAGTAAATAGGAAGACACTTGATCGAACAAAAAGAATAAACGCCGATATAGCTGCGGCTCGATTGCATAAATCGAAAAATGTAGGTTTTTTCAACAAAAGGGGAGTGCAAATTGGCCAAAGAGTAAGAGGTAGGGACGTCGCTCGACGAACATCTATGTTCGCATTACCCGATGCCGTTTTATCCAAATACGGTCTTGAGGAAGTCGGGACATCCAGCGGCCATCACGTAACGATTAAACCAGGCGGCGGAAGACACACACGGTCTTATAAAAATGTTAAGTGACGAAGGATTTTCCTCCGATGCCATTAACAAGGCAATGAAATCAAGTTCATTTATATTTTTTAATTCAGACATAATTCAAGATTTCGATCAATATCCCGTCCATCCATATACAAAAACTGCTTTTCATGAAATAGGACATGCTTTTTCACGTAAAGCTTCCCTCCATGGGGATTATAACCGAATATATGATCGTTTGGTAAAAGAAATAGAAAACATAGAATTAAATGTAAGCAATTTTGACGACCTATTTGGAACCCCAGGGACATCTGATGTCTTGCGCAAACCCGGAAATTTAGAGAGAATAAAAAATTTACAGTTGGATTATTTAAGGGCATCGGCTAAAGAAGAAGCTAGAGCTGAAGGATTTTCTCACCAAGTTCTGGCTCAAATTGGTAAAGATGATATACTCCCACAAGGTTCGCAGATAGGCCCGGATAGTCAAAATTTATTGGACGAATACGTTTTACAGAAAATAGAAGACACTAAAGCAGATGCGCAGGTGAAATCAAATCAAGCTGCAATAAAAGCCAAAGATCCATTTAGAGACAAAACTATTCCGATAATTGCTCGGCAGGGCAGATGACATGGCTGGTGAAACTTTAGAAAGTGCAGTTTCTTACAGTAGAGTAGGTGGGTTCAAAGCATATGCAAAAAGATTCGAGGATATGTTAGAGTCCACAATAAAAAATAAATTTGGAGAAGAAGCCCTAAAAGATCAACGATTTATTGATTTTATGGAAGATCTTAAATTTAGTGGAAGGGTAGAGTCACAGAAGATATTTCTTGAATCTATCGATTCTCCGGTAATTGAAAAATTAGAAACCGCATTTAATTTTAATCCCATAAAATCAATGATTGAGAAAACGGTACGTAGTGTTAAACCCGTGAAGGGCCAACGATATTTGAAGGAAATGGCAGGTCTTCTTGGAATAAACAGAACCGCAGAGCTGGCAGCACATGAAACGATGACCAAAACAAGTATGCTGCCAGCCCTAGCAGAAGATGCAAGCGTGGCTGCGTCCTCGGTGCTAGACGCCGCAGTAATCGGATCAACCACAATTGAGCGCCCCGTAGATCGAATAGTGTTCGGTGCGGGAAGAAAGCCGCTGGGTCGCGCTATCACAACCGCAGGAAGATCGTCAACCACATCCAAAATAATTTCAGGAGTACAAACAGCTATGAAAGTAGCAGGGATAGTTAAATAATATTTAAAATTTATTGAATTGGAAATTTAAAATGGCTACAAAACAAGAACTTGAGAAACTAAAGGCGGTGCTAAGAGCAAGTGCCGCTCAAGAAGCATCTGTGCTTGAAAGCGAATTCGAAAGAAAGGGACTTGGATTCATTAGTCCTCCACCAGAACTGCAAACAAGAACAAATATTGGTGGAGCAAAATATAGAGGTAGAGTACAGGGCGAATGGGATTGGTATTCAAATTTAACTAAAGTTGAAAAAAATAGACTTAGAAGAAATTGGACTTCACCTGGTGGAATGCAACCAGATCAATTTGGCATAAACGATTCAATCACCGGTCAATTTCGCTCAGTAAATGAAGGAGTTGAGGAATTTTTAGATCTCACCAGAAGAATAGATGTATTAAAAACATACGCTAATACTGGCAGGCTCCCAAAAAATATGGACGCCTATGGTGGATTAGATTTAGATAAAATCTTTAGCGGCGTTTTTAACGAAATCGAATCCGAACTGAGAGTTTCCGTCAGTATGTCTGAATTATTAGACGATCCATTGACATATCTGTCAAAATTATATAACGAAATCGAAATCGATGATAGACTGGCTGGGCAATTTAGCACTGGCGCATACGAGGCAAGAGCTGCCGACGATGTGATAGAGATTATTGGCAACTACCGTACCGGCAAGAGAGTTGTCCTAACATATCCACTTGATACACACGAAATGAACGTTGCCAACGGTTTAATAGAGATTTTTAAAAAAGAATTACCAGCTCCGGAAAAGCCAGTTGTCGCTAAGATATCTTCTGAGCCCGAATATGTGAGAGTCGTCGGTCGTTCGTTCGGTAGAGGAACGCCCATTGGCGATGCAAAAGATATTGCAATGCGCGAAAATGCCGATAGTGCAATTGTGGAACTTTTTAATAATCAACCAAGCAGTTCACGAACAACCATAGAAAAACTTGGTTCCGTTAACGAAAATAGCAAAATTATTATGCTTGCCAGAAACAGTGAATTCCGTAATAAACCATTAAAAGAAAATACTATTCTTCAAATTAAAGAAGCCCATCGTCGTGGGGCAAAATTTGTCGTTGGAGATATGCCGGATGTTGATTCAAAATTTATGGATTTGCTTGATGAAATTGGGGCTAAATATACAATTTATCATACTGGCGATACTCCAAGAATTGTTAGACCCCAAACACCCATTTCGTCTGTTTCTAAGGCTGTGTCCGCGCAAGTGACAATCGGAAAACCGGCTGGAAATGTTAGTACAACTGTTGGAAAAAGGGGGAATAAGAAAATTTATGGTCCCAGATTAATGTCCGAAATACCAGACAGATCCGCTCTACGGACCAATAGAAAACCTTTCACCAGAAGAAATAGCAAGAAGGTATTTTACCCTAAATCCTCTTCAGAGACCACCTATTGATGAAATGACAGCAGAAGAACAGTCCGCAATAAGACAGTTTCTGCAGGACGAAGCGCAAGCTAGCAATCAAGCAGTGCGAGATAATCAACAAATTCAACAAAAAATGGCGAAAAAAAGAGAAGCGGCATTACAAAGAAGTAGAAAACAAAATAAAAAACCAGCTACAAATGTTAGTACAACTGTTAGAGAAGAAATAGCAAAAGAAAAAAGATTGGCGGCGGCAATAGCAAGAGGTGAATCTTCAGAAAGATTGGAAGCGGCGATAAAAGGAGGCAAATCATCTCGGCGTAATTATTGACGATACCACTGGCGAAGTTATTGAGATGGCCCAAATGGGTAAACGAACCGCAGCAAAAGTGGCTCAAACTGCTAAAGCAAGCTCCGCAAGAACGATAAACAAGCAGTTATCTGTTACTGAAAATCTTATTAGAAATCCAAAAAATATAAAAATGTCTGCGTTAGTAGCAACGTTGGGAGCAGGAGTTTTAGGTTATAATTATTCAAGAAGAAGAAATAGATAAACCAACAATCCACACAACAGCATTTGAGTTGCAAATGCCTAACCGCAATGCTACTATAGTATTAAATTTTAAAAGAGGATTTATGAAGAATCATTGGCTATCTGAACTGGGTTATCAAAAGAGCTTAATTAAAAATATTAGCGAAGCCACTAAGAAGCTTAATCCAAAATCCATGTCCCGCTACAACGTTTCTGACATGGATAGGGTCAGAATGTCCGCTGCAGAAAGAGAGTTTGCCAACAGCCTACTATCAATAGCTCAAAAATACGGAAAACTTTCGGACATGGACAACAATGGAATTTGGGTTGGATATGTTTCAAAAGCGGAAAATGACGACTATGACATAGGCATTCGTTGCGAAAATTGTGTACTTCATGAATCAGAATCAGTATGTAAAATTGTTAAACAGAAAATAGAACCAGGCGGACGCTGCCGTCTGGCAGCCATACCAGATGAATTAGTCAACGTTAGTATGGATGAAGAAGACATGGATGATGAAGAATAATTTTAATGAAAGTTTGGATTGATCAAGATTTATGTACTGGAGATGGTCTGTGCGTGGAAATCGCGCCCGATATATTCATCATGCTGGAGGATGGATTGGCGTACGTGAAGGAGAATGGCAAGATATTTTCGAAAACGCAAGGCAACCCAGAAGGCGCCGCTGGCACGGCCTCTTTTGCCGACGACAGGCTGAATGACGTAGTGGAAGCCGCGGAGGAATGTCCGGGCGAGTGTATTTTCATTGAGGAGTAAAAATGAATAACACCGGACAGTTTGATGATGATATAAATTTACTTTCTCCTAAAAATAAAAAGCTTTTTGGCAAATTGGTTTATAGACTGCATGATAAATATTCCAACTACGAATCTGAAAATCAAGAATTAAAAAATATCAAAGAAGACTTAGAAAAAAAACTGCAAGAAGCCAATTCTCCAAAGGAAATAGAAAAAAAAGAACTGATATCAGAATACGAAATGTCGTATAGGGAATACCAACAAGCTCAAATAAATTATCAAGAAACAAAAGAACAGCTTTATCCACACTCTTCCAATACCTTTAATTACGGATCAGAAATAATTTGGTTCTCAGTCGTAATTGGTTTAGTTTTTGATTTTTTATTATGGAAAGATATTTTTGTTGGAAAATTTGGAGAAGATATTTGGGCGAAAAGGGCCGAAAAAGCCTCTGCTATTATTATGTCTTTTTCTTACGCTTTTGTATGTGCACAACTGGGTGCGGCTTACGCAATAAAAATGCTTGTAAAAAAAAGAAAAAACAAACAAGATACAACGGAAAAAGAAAAAGAAGTTTATAATAAATCAACAGCAAAAGATACCATAGGAATAAATGTCATATTGTTTTTACTTTTAACAATACTTGCTACCGGAGCAAGATTTAGCCAACAAGAACTTGACTTTCCAGACAGATTTATACTATCATTAGCGGCAACAACAATTGGACTAGTCATATCCGCCGTCGCCTACTGGTATACTGATGTATATGATCATTTTATAAAAGCTGCAAAAAATAGAGAATCAATGGCCAGAAAAAACTTTATCAAAGTTAATAAAAAAGTAGAAAAAAATTCATGAATGATAAATTAAGGAAAATAATTATTCGATCTGCAACCGCCCTAGTGGCACTGGGTATTTTAGCGTATATTTTTTGGCCAGAATCACAAGAAGTCATTGAAGAAGTGGTTAATACAACTGTTGTTCAAACAACAACTACGTCAGTAAAAATAGACGAATCTCCGTGTCTAGTTCTTTTTATTAAGGACTCTGATAATTTTTTAATGCAGGAAACAAATTGTATTGATACATATGTAGACAGAGTAAGCTCTGGATTTTATATTAATCTTAAACTTGTCTGCAGATCTTCGGGAGATGGACAAAGAACGAATAGGGAAGAGCTTTCTCAAAAAAGAGCAAAAGCTCTTGAATTTAATTTAATGAAACTAGGAGTAGATTTTGATAAAATAAAATCTGAAGCCGTAGCTGATAACTCCCCCTATGCCGGAGTAGACCCAACCACTGAGGAGGGTAAGGTTTTAAATAGATCATGTGAAATAACTGGAATAAAATAGGAGCTAATATGGATTTTGATATTGATGAGGCTATAAAAGAACTAATGGAAGACTTAAAAGAACTTAAAAAAATAAAGAGAGAAATTGCAAAAATCGATAGAGAAATATTAAAATGGGAAAAAGTAATAGCCAAATATGACGCAGAGATAGCTGATGAAGATGCGAAGATAGCTAATGAAAGCAATACAACGAATTCTTAGTTAATTGGTTACTATACTTCCTAATTATTAATGATCAGGAGTATTGACTCATGGAAAATACCGTTTATGACCCCGAAAAAAGAGAAGAATATATTTACGATCCAGAAACTCTTAATTTAAACATTTTTAAAAAAAATATTTCATCGAAAAATAAACAATCAAATCAATTTGTTTACAATATGCAACCATACATTGATCTTGATGAGCAATTAGGGTATTATTGGAATAAATAGAGAGTTTTTAAATATGAAAAAAAAAGATTTATTTATAAATGTCCTTCTTAGAATACTCGCCACCTTTGCGGCATCGGGTCTGGGCGTTATCGGCGCAGGAACAATTGCTGGTGTTCCAGTACTTAAAGCCATATTCATGGCCGGAATTGCAGGAGTTGCAGTAGTAATCGAAGGACTATCAAGAGCGTTCTTAGAAGATGGCAGATTGAGTTACGCCGAAATCAATGAGGTTTTCAATAAAGTAGACAAGAAGTCGCCCAAGGCGAAAACTAATGAGAAGGCTTAATCTTGGGTTGGCTCTTACTTTCCTCCTTGCTTCTTGCGGGTATGACGGTTCTTATCGCTACTCGTGTCAAGACCCCGCAAACTGGGGAAAAAAAGAATGCGAACCACCAATCTGCGAGGTAGACGGCAACTGCACGAAAACACTATTGGGCTTTGACCCGACGGAGACAACAACGCCATGATGAACAAACCCAACAACCGCCCGC
>Ga0194128_10002265_pt1 | contig 31498 bp, 29 predicted proteins | sample TA2KigCa65mmetaG_FD_148650 | JGI IMG/M metagenome (GOLD analysis project Ga0194128, IMG submission 148650) | Freshwater microbial communities from Lake Tanganyika, Tanzania - TA2015037 Kigoma Deep Cast 65m | ecosystem: Environmental > Aquatic > Freshwater > Lake | place: Tanzania: Lake...
CGCCCGGTGAGGGCTTTGTCCGACGCGGCCCTCCGGTTGCAGCACGGCGAGTGGGTCAAGCTTGCCGCGGCCGGTGGAACGCGCGAACTCGGCATCCTCGTCGATACCTTCAACCGGATGTCGTCCGCACTCCAGGATCGGGAGCGCGAGAAGGCGGAGGCGATGCAAAGGCTCGCCGAGAAGGCCGAGGCCCTCGAGCAGGAGAAAGCGCGCGCCGAAAAGCTCCTCTTGAATGTCCTCCCGGCGTCGATCGTCGACCGCATGCAGCGCGGCGAGCAGGTGTCGGCCGAGTCCTTCCCCGAGGTCACCGTCTTCTTCGCGGATGTCGTCGGTTTCACGAGCCTCGCCGCCGAGGTGGAGCCGCGCGCCGTCGCAAAGCTCCTGAACGAGCTGTTCGGGATGCTGGACGACTTGGCCGACAAGTACCGACTCGAGAAGATCAAGACGATCGGCGACTGTTACATGGCCGTCGCCGGCGTGCCCGAGCGGAGCCCGACGCACGCGCAGCAGATGGCGGACTTGGCCCTGGAGGCGATCGCGCGCCTGAACGCCCGCAACCAGGGGTCTCCGCGCAAGCTCCAGATCCGGATCGGAATGCACTCCGGGACCGTGGTTGCCGGCATCATCGGCAGCAAGAAGTTCGCCTACGACCTCTGGGGAGACGTGGTCAACGTCGCCAGCCGTCTCGAGGGCAGCGCCGAGCCGATGCGGATCCACGTGAGCGAGAGCTTGTACGCCAGACTCTCCGAGAGCTACACCTTCGAAGAGCGAGGTGAGATCGACCTTAAGAACCGCGGCCGCCTCCGCACCTTCAACCTCATCGGCCGGAAGGAAAGCGTCGACTGAGACTGGACGCGCGGCCCGTCCGGCCTCCGAGGCAGGTGTTGGCCGCGCGCGGCTGCAGGACGACGGGCTTATTCGCGGCGCTGCTGCTGGCGCTGCCAGCGGCCGGGCAGGACCGCAGTAAGGGCGCGGCCGCCTACCTGCGCGGCGACTACGCGGCGGCGCTAAAGGAATGGCGCCCGCTGGCCGAGCAGGGTTATTCCGACGCCCAGTTCAATCTCGGCGTCATGTACGCCAAGGGCGAGGGCGTACGGAAGGACTATCCCGAGGCGGCGAAGTGGTTCCGCCGCGCCGCCGAGCAGGCCGCCGACCCGCCGCTCGTTCTCGAGTCCTCCTTTGCCGGCCAGACCGAGGGCGACGGCACGTTCGTCAACAGCTGGACGGGCGCCGAGCGGCGGTTTCGCGTCGCGATTGCCGGCACCTGGGACGGCACGACGCTCACGCTGGTCGAGGACTTCGACTTCGCCGACGGCGAGAAGGACCGCAAGTCCTGGCGGCTGCGCCGCACCGGCCCGGGCGAGTTCACCGGCACCCGCGAGGCCGTGATCGGCGAGGCTTGCGCCTGGACCGACGGGCGCGTCGTGCGGCTCCGCTACACCGCGCGTGTCGAGGGCTGGGCATTGAAATTCGACGACGTGCTGGCGCTGCGCACCGATGGCAGCCTGTTGAACCGGGCGGTCGCCGGCAAAGGGGGCATCCGCGTCGGTCGCGTCGAGCTGGTGCTGCGCAGACGGCAGGTCATCTAGCGATTCGCCCGGGCGACCGCGGCGTTCAGCAACAGGTTGGCACCGGGTACTGAGATCGCCCCATGCACCTTTCATGCGCACGACGCGCGTCGGCGACACCCCGATAAGGCGCCGCCGCGCGTTCGGCGCGATTTGGCGCTCAGCGCGGAGGTCGGGCTTGTGTTCGAGGAGAACTTCCAGGTTTACGGCGGCCGCAAGGTCTGGCGCCAGCTTGTGCGGGAGGGCAAGGACGTGGCCCGATGCACGGTGGCCCGGCTGATGAAGACGATGAGGCTTCAGGGCGTCGTCCGTGGACGCCGCGTACGAACGATGATCGGCAACAAGGCCGCGCCCTGTCCGCTCGACCGGATCAATCGGCAGTTCAAGGCGCCAAGGCCAAATGTTCTCTGGGTCTCGGACTTCACCCATGTCGCGACCTGGGTGGGCTTCGTTTACGTCGCGTTCGTGATCGACGCCTTCGCGCGGCGGATTGTCGGCTGGCGCGTATCGCGCTCAGCTCAAGCGGGCCTCGTTCTTGACGCCCTGGAACAGGCGCTACACAATCGAAGGTCCGTGTCAGGGTCTGGTCTCGTGCATCACAGCGATCGCGGCGCGCCGTACGTATCGATCAAGTACACTGAGCGCCTCGCCGAAGCCGGGCTAGAGCCCTCCGTTGGCAGCGTCGCGAGCGAGCTGATCTCGGAGGCGGTGGTCGCGATGGCGTTCGGCGCCTCGTCGGAGGACGTCGCGCGCATCTGCCGCGCGCATCCCTCGATGTCGGAGGTGATCTGCGAAGCTGCGCTCGCGGTCGACAAGCGCGCTGAACGGCTAGAGAGGAGCGCCTAGCGCTTAAAGGAAGTGAGCTCCGTGCGCGTCTTGCGCTCGATCGTTCCGGTTGGCGGCGTTCCACTCCAGCTCATCTCCTCGATCTCGGAAGCGACGAAACGCCCGATTTCCGGGCTGTACCAGAGGGTCTCCTTGCCGGTGCCCTTGCCGCTCTTGCCTGAGTTGGTACGCACCGTATTATAGTCCCAGGTCGCTTCGATGCGGATGGCAGCCAGACTGCCCGCCGGGACGGTAACGTTCTCGACGCCGATCACGCGGTTGCGGCGCACGACTACGCTTGTCCAGTCCGGGTGCTCGACCGTGTACTGGTTTTCCCATTGCGCGCCGACGCGCATCGGGTGCTCGTAGAGCTTGACGCCGGGGCTGTAACGGCGGTGGCCTTTACCATCCCAGCGCGAGAGCAGCAACCCCTTGCCGATGTCTTCACGATAGCCGTCCGCCGTCCCCGAGCCGCTCACCGGCGGCGCCGACCCGCCGTTTGTTGGATCAGACCTAGAAGTATAGGTGACGATATCGTTTTGCACGTCCGACACCGTGAGCGTGAACTTGCGCACCTTTGCTGATGCTGGCCCAAGGCTTGCCGCCAAGCCGTCGATCACTTGGTAGGAGAAGCTGTCGCCCTTCTTGAAACCGGGTTTCGTCGCGGACGAAGCGAACCCCTGCTGCGAGGGCACCGCGGCGGCGACCTGGGTCGGCGGCCGCGGTGGCGGCGCCGAGCTCGATCCCATCGACGCGATCTTCATCGCCCAGCGCGCCGGCAATATCCGCGCCGGGCCCAGCGTGCAGGCCCAACGCATCGGCAGCCTGACGCCCGGCATGCGCCTCTTGGTGCTGGGCCGCCTGCGCGGCCAACCCTGGTATCTGGTGGAATACCAGGGCAACGCCAACGCCTATGTGCAGGTCGACCTGCTGACCCCCTGGCAAGAGGCCGGCCGGCCGGAGGCGGGTGCCGCGCGCGGCGGCGCGCAGGCGCGCCTGGAACCGCCGGCGCAGAGCCCCGCCGCCCCGCAACGTGGCGCGCCCGCCCCGCCGCGCGCCGTCTACAACGTGTTGCCGGCGCTCTATGCCGGCCGGCCGCTGCCCGCCGCCACCCAGGCCGTGCGCCAGGCCTTCGGCATGCTGGGCGCCGGCAGCGTGTTGTCCGACGGCAGCCGCACGACAGCGGAACAGACGGTGGTGACGACCCAGGTGCTGTCGATGCGGGTGCGGCAGGAGGCGCCGCCGCCCGAGGGTCCGTCCGGCGAACAGCAAGCCGCCGAGATCGCCCGGCAGGTGTTTGGCAGTTTCCTGCGCATGCCGACGCCCGCCCCGCCGACCCGGCCGACGCAGCCGACGCGCTTGGCAATGACGACCTACGAAGGCGAGGTCTCGGTGACCGCGACGGCGCCCGATGGGCGCAGCGTCAGCGAACAGGCCCCGGTGCAACTCAGCCTGGACGCCCGCATCGCGCCGGACGACGGCATCGCCCGCGCCGTGCAGCAAGCGGCCGAGCTCGCCGCCCGCCGCGTCGGCCAACGTCTGGCGGAGCAGCGCTAAGCCCGACCGCCGCCCCGCCGGACGTTCTTTCGATGCAGAATCGCTCGGTTATTGCTATACTTTCCCGTCTGCTGCCGGCTTGCGTCGCGCATGCCGGCGGGATGGTCCGGCGGGATGGTCCGGCGGGCTTGGCAGGATTGGTCTTCGCGCCGCCGCACGAAACATTGGAGCCATGAAACTCACCATCGAACGCAGTGCGCTTCTCCGCTCGCTGGGCCACGTGCAGAGCGTGGTGGAACGGCGCAACACCATTCCCATCCTGTCCAACGTGCAGCTTGTCGCCGAGGCCGGCGCGCTGGCGCTGACGGCAACCGACCTGGACCTCGCCATCGTCGAGCAGGTGCCGGCACAGGTGGCGCGGCCTGGCGGCACCACGGCGCCGGCGCACACGCTCTATGACATCGTGCGCAAGCTGCCCGACGGCTGCCAGATCGAGCTCAGCAGCTCGGCCGACAACGGCCGGCTGACGGTCAAGACCGGGGCATCGGAATTCTCGCTGGCTTGCCTGCCGCGCGAGGACTTCCCGGTGATGAACGAGGGCGAGCTGCCGCACGTCTTCCACTTGGCCTGCCGCGACCTGCGCCGGCTGGTCGAGAAGACGCGCTTCGCCATCTCCTCGGAGGAGACCCGCTACTACCTGAACGGCATCTATCTGCACGCCAAGTCGCTGGCCGAAGGCAACGTGTTGCGCGCCGTCGCCACCGACGGCCATCGCCTGGCGCGCGTCGAGATGCCGTTGCCAGAGGGCGCCGCCGGCATGCCGGGCGTGATCGTGCCGCGCAAGACGGTGAACGAAACCTTCAAGTTGATGGAGGGTAGCGAGGGCGCGGTCGAACTGGCGCTCAGCGACAGCAAGATCCGCTTCACCTTCGATTCGATCGTGCTGACCTCGCGCCTGATCGAGGGCACCTTCCCCGACTACGAGCGGGTCATCCCCACCGACAACGACAAGCAGGTCGAGGTCGACCGCCGGGTCTTCGCCGAGGCGGTGGACCGCGTTTCCACCATCTCGCAGGAGAAGTCGCGCGCGGTGAAACTGGCGCTGACCAAGGACCGCATGGTGCTGTCGGTCAACAGCCCGGACAGCGGCAGCGCCACCGAGGAGGTGGCGGTCGGCTATGACGGCGGACAACTGGAGGTCGGCTTCAACTCGCGCTATCTGCTGGACATCGCCGCCGAGATCGATGGCGAGAACGCGCAGATCCTGCTAGCCGATGCCGCTTCGCCGACGCTGATCCGCGATGTGAGCGATGCCAGCGCGCTCTATGTGCTGATGCCGATGCGGGTCTAGGAGGCGGCGCTGGCGTTGTCCCAGGGCGTGTTGTCGCCGAGCGGCCCGGCAGCGAGCGGGGCGAGAGCCTGTCCGCGCCTGGCCCGGCTGACGCTGCACGAGTTCCGCAACTACCCGGCGCTGACGCTCGACCTGCCGCAGGAGGCCCCGATCGTCGTGCTGACCGGCGCCAACGGCGCCGGCAAGACCAACCTGTTGGAGGCGATATCGCTGCTGTCTCCCGGCCGCGGCCTGCGCCAGGCGCGGTTGCCGGAACTGTTGCGAACGGGGGGCGAGGGGCCCTGGCGGGTCGCCGCCCGGCTGGTGAGCGACGCGGGCGAACGCGAGCTTGGCACCGGCCTGCAGGCGGAGAGCGAGCGGCGGCAGGTGCGCATCGACCGGCGCAACGCCCAGCCGGCGGAACTGGCGGCGGTGGTGGCGGTGCTGTGGCTGACGCCGCAAATGGACCGGCTGTTCCTGGAAAGCGCGGGCGGGCGCCGGCGCTTCCTCGACCGGCTGGCCTTCCTGTTGGATCCCGAACATGCCCGCCGCGTGGCGGGCTACGAGCGCGTGCTGCGCGAACGGGGCCGGCTGTTGGCGGATGCGCCGGCCAGCCCGGCCGATTCCGCCTGGCTCGCGGCACTGGAGAGCCAGGCGGCGGAGCTGGGCGTCGCCATCGCCGCCGGCCGGCTGACCGCGGTCGAGCAGTTGAACACGGCCTTGGCCCAGGCGGCCGAACCGGACTTTCCCGCGGCCCTGCTGGCGGTCGAAGGCACGGTCGAAGGCTGGCTGGCCAGCATGCCGGCATTGGCCGCCGAGGCGCGCCTGGCGGAAGCCCTCGCCCTCGCGCGGCCGAAAGACGCGGCCACCGGCGGCAGCCTGGTCGGTCCGCATCGCAGCGACCTGGTGGTCAGCGACCGCCGCCGGGCCGTGCCGGCCGCACGCTGCTCGACCGGCGAACAGAAGGCGCTGCTGCTGGCCATCGTGCTGGCTGAGGCGCGCCTGGTGGCCGGCTTGCGCGGACTGCCGCCGCTATTGCTGCTGGACGAGGTGAGCGCGCATCTCGACCAGGGCCGGCGCGCGGCCTTGTGCCAACGCCTGCTGGCGCATGGCGGGCAGGTCTGGCTGACCGGCACCGAACCTGCGTTGTTTGACGCCCTCAAGGGGCGGGCCTGCGCGCTCGCCATCGCGAACGGGCGGGCAAGGCTTGAGGAGTGGGCCGTTTGAGCAATGTTGAACCCGCCGCTTCCGGCGGCACCTACGACGCGGCTTCGATCCAGGTGCTGCGCGGCCTCGACGCGGTGCGCAAGCGGCCGGGCATGTATATCGGCGACACCGATGACGGCTCGGGCCTGCACCACATGGTCTACGAGGTGGTGGACAACGCCATCGACGAGGTACTGGCCGGCAAGTGCACGGAGATCGTGGTGACGCTCAATCCGGACGGCTCGGCTTGCGTGCGCGACAACGGTCGCGGCATTCCAACCGACATCCATGCCGAGGAAGGCATCTCCGCCGCCGAACTGGTGATGACCCGGCTGCATGCCGGCGGCAAGTTCAACCACAGTTCCTACAAGGTTTCCGGCGGCCTGCATGGGGTCGGCGTGTCGGTCGTCAATGCGCTGTCGAGCGTGCTCGACTTGCGCATCTGGCGCGACGGGCACGAGCACGCCATGCGGTTCCGGGACGGCGAGCCGGAGGCGCCGCTGGCGGTGGTCGGCGAGGCGCCCGGCCGCACCGGCACGGAAGTCGCCTTCCTGCCGTCCGAAACGGTGTTCTCCAACACCCGCTTCGACTTCGCCACGCTGGAACACCGCCTGCGCGAGCTGGCCTTCCTCAATTCCAGACTGACAATCCGGCTGGCCGACATGCGCGGCGTCGAACCCAAGGTGTTGGAGTTCAACTACGTTGGCGGCCTGGTCGCCTTCGTCGAGCATCTGGACCGCAGCAAGACGCCGCTGGTCAAGCCGCCCTTGCGCCTGGCCGGCACGCGCGAGCAGATCGTGGTGGAAGCCGCGCTGCAATGGAACGACAGCTACCACGAAGCAATGTTCTGCTTCACCAACAACATCCCCCAGCGCGATGGCGGCACGCATCTGGCCGGCTTTCGCGCGGCGCTGACCCGCGCCGTCAACACCTATGCCGCGCGCAGCGGCCTGGCCAAGCGCGAGAAGGTGCAACTGACCGGCGACGACTGCCGCGAGGGCCTGACGTGTGTGCTGTCGATCAAGGTGCCGGACCCCAAATTCTCCTCGCAGACCAAGGACAAGCTGGTCTCCTCCGAGGTCAAGCCGGTGGTCGAGGGATTGATCGGCAAAGAACTGGACCTCTGGTTCGACGCGCATCCGCACGAAGCCCGCGCGGTCGTCTCCAAGACCATCGAGGCGGCGCTGGCGCGCGAGGCGGCACGCAAGGCGCGCGAGTTGACGCGCCGCAAGGGCGCGCTCGACGGTGCCTCGCTGCCCGGCAAGCTGGCGGACTGCCAGGAGCGCGATCCGGCCCGTTCGGAGATCTTCCTGGTCGAGGGCGAATCGGCCGGTGGCTCGGCCAAGCAGGGCCGCAACCGCGCCAACCAGGCGGTGCTGCCGTTGCGCGGCAAGATCCTCAACGTGGAACGCGCGCGGTTCGACAAGATGCTGTCCTCGGTCGAGATCGGCACATTGATCACGGCCCTCGGCACCGGCATCGGCCGCGACGACTTCGACATCTCCCGCCTGCGCTATCACAAGGTCATCATCATGACCGATGCCGATGTCGACGGCGCGCATATCCGCACCTTGCTGCTCACGTTCTTCTACCGGCAGATGCCGGAAGTGCTGGAGCACGGCCACCTCTACATCGCGCAGCCGCCGCTCTACCGCGCGGCGCGCGGCAGCGGCCGCGGCCGCTACCTGAAGGACGACCGCGAATTGGAAGCGTTCCTCCTGGACGAAGGGCTCAAGGAAGCCGTGTTGACGCTGGCCGACGGCAGCGAGCGCGCCGGGCTGGACCTCTCGGCCCTGCTGGAGGAAGCGCGCCAGGTCGAGCAGCTATTGCTCGCCATCGGCCGCCGCTACGACCGGCGCATTGTCGAGCAGGCCGCGCTCGCCGGTGCGCTCTCGGTTGGGTTGCTGGCGTCCGCCGAGGCCGCCGGCCATGCCGGCCAGGCGCTGGCCCGCCGCCTCAACCTGCTGGCCGGCGAGGCGGAGCGGAACTGGTCCGCCGCGGTGTCGCCCGATGGCGGCATCGTGGTGCGCCGGCAGTTGCGCGGCATCACCGAGAGCCAGACGCTCGATGCCCCCTTGCTGCGCAGCGCCGAGGCCCGCCGCCTCGGCCAGCTCGCGACGGCGCTGGCGCCGCTATTCGCCGCGCCCGCGCGGCTCAGGCGCCGGGAGGCGGAGCGGCGGGTCGACGGTCCCGCCGCCCTGCTGGCCGGTATCCTGGAATTCGGCCGGCAGGGATTGACCATTCAGCGCTACAAGGGCCTGGGCGAGATGAACCCGGAGCAGCTCTGGGAGACCACGCTCGACCCCGAGGCGCGCACGCTGCTGAAGGTCTCGGTCAAGGAACTGGACGAAGCCGACGAGGTGTTCTCCACCCTGATGGGCGACGTGGTCGAGCCTCGGCGCGAGTTCATTCAGCAGAACGCCCTCAGCGTCGCCAACCTCGACGTCTGAGGCGCCGGGCCGGAGGCCGGGCCATGCCTGCCGCGCGCAACCGCCGGGAACCGGCCTTGGGGCCCGCGCCCCACGCGGCCTCGCCGGCCGTCGAGCCGGCAGGGCGACCGGACGAGGCCGGGCGCGCTGGCCGACGACGGCGCCCCCTGCTCGGCTTCTCGGTGCGCTTCCTGCTCTATTGGGGCACGATCGCGCTGATCTGGTTAACCGTCGCCGCGGCCCTGGTCGTCGTCTGGTACGCCCGCGACCTGCCCGACGTCAGTCGGTTGCAGCATTTCGCGCACCGGCCGTCGATCAGCTTCCTGGCTGCCGATGGCAGCCTGCTGGCCACCTTCGGCGATCTGTACGAGGACCCGGTCGCGCTGGCTGAGCTGCCGAAACACCTGGTCCATGCCGTGCTGGCAACCGAAGACCGTCGCTTCCATGGGCATTTCGGCATCGATCCCCTGGGCCTCGCGCGGGCCGTCCTGATCAACCTGCGCGAGGGCCGGCTGGTGCAAGGCGGCAGCACCATCACCCAGCAGCTCGCCAAGAATGTCTTCCTGACCGCCGAGCGCAGCGTCAAACGCAAGGTGCAGGAGTTGCTGCTCGCCTTCTGGCTGGAGCGCAATCTCAGCAAGGACGCGATTCTGGCGCTCTATCTCAACCGCATGTATTTCGGCGCCGGCGCCTATGGCGTGGCGGCGGCGGCCGGGCGCTATTTCGACAAGCCGGCGGAGCGGCTCGACCTGGCCGAGGTGGCGATGCTGGCCGGCCTCTTGAAGGCGCCCTCGCGCCTGGCGCCGACCCGCGACCTGGCGGCGGCCCAGGCGCGTGCCGCCCTGGTGCTTGACAACATGGTGGACGCCGGCCTGCTGACGGCCTCGGCAGCGGCCCGGGCGAAGGCCCGTCCCGCCGTCCCGCGCCGGGCGCCGGCGCCGGCCGGCGCACGCTATTTCGCCGATTGGCTCATGGACCTGGTGCCGGATTTCGTTGGCCCCAGCGAACGCGACCTGGTGGTGCGCACCACGCTGGACGCGCGGTTGCAGAAGGCGGCCGAAGCGGCGCTGGCCGCCCTGCTGGAGGGCGAGGGGCGCCGGCACGCGGCTGGACAAGGCGCCATCGTGGTGATAAGCCCGGACGGGGCGGTGCGCGCCATGGTCGGCGGCGAGAACTATGCCGAGAGCCAATTCAACCGCGCCGTGCAGGCGCGCCGCCAGCCCGGCTCCGCCTTCAAGCCGGCGGTCTATCTGGCCGGGCTCGAAGCGGGACTTGGCCCCGATACGGTTCTGGTGGACCAGCCGGTTTCCATCGGCGGCTACCGCCCACGCAATTTCAACGGCCGCTTTCAAGGCGCCATGAGCCTGCGCCAGGCGCTGGCACAATCGACCAACACCATCGCGTTGCAGGTCATGGAGCGCGCCGGCCGGGCGCGTGTGATCGAAGCGGCGCGGCGGCTGGGCATGGGCGGGAGCTTCGCCGCGCATCCCTCGCTGGCACTGGGCAGCGGCGAGGTGACCCTGATCGATCTGACCGCGGCCTACGCCACCATCGGCAATGGCGGCGAGACGGCGATGCCCTATGGCCTGGTGGCGATCGCCGACGATGCCGGTCGGCCGCTCTACCGTCGTGCCGGCCACGCGCTCGGCCGGGCGGTGGCGGCGCCGGTGGCGGCAACCCTGACCGGCATGCTGGAAAGCGTGATCGCGGAAGGCACCGGGCGCGCGGCGCGGCTCGACCGACCGGTCGCGGGCAAGACCGGTACCAGCCAGGAATTCCGCGACGCCTGGTTCGTCGGCTTCACCGCCGACTATGTCGCCGGGGTCTGGCTCGGCAACGACGACAGCACGCCAATGCGCGAGGTCACCGGCGGCAACCTGCCGGCGCGGTTGTGGCGCGAGGTGATGTTGGCGGCGCACGCCGGCCGGCCGCCACGGCCGCTGTTGCCCCATCGGACCCGCGAACCCGAGGGGGTGCTGCAGCGGCTGTTCGGCACCGGGCCGGCGCCGACCGCCGCGCCCGCCGCCCCGGCGACGCGCGATTTCCGCTATCTCGACGAAAAGGAGCGGCCGTAAGGCTCAGCCGTAGCGGTGCAGGCCGCTGCCGTGCTCGCGCAGCCAGTGCTGCGCGGCTTCTTGCTGCGGGCAGAGCCGTTCGACCAGCCGCCAGAAGCGCGGTCCATGATTCATCTCGACCAGGTGCGCCACTTCGTGCGCGATGACGTAGTCGAGCACGAAAGGTGGCGCCAGCATCAGCCGCCAGGAGAACGACAGCGAGCCGTTGGGCGAGCAACTGCCCCAGCGCGTGCGGCCATCGCGGATGGCGATGCGGGTCACGGTCTTGTTGATCCGTTCCGCCATGCGTCGCGCGCGCGCGCCGATCACCCGCTTGGCCTCCGCCCGGAACCACTCGGTCAACCGGCGACCGAGATGCTGCGGCTGCCCCGCGACCTTGATCTCGCCGTCGTGGCGCAGCACCGGCGCCCGCGCCCGCGGGCGATGGCGCACGAGATGCGGCAAGCCGAGATAGGGCACCCGCGCGCCGTCGACGAAGGCGACATGCGGCGGCAGGCGCGACAGCGAATGTTGCAGCCATTGCGCCCGGCTCTCGGCGAAGCGCAGGCCCTCCGCCACCGAGCGGCGCGACGGCAGCACCAGCACCGGCCGGCCGAGGCTGTCGTCGATGCGCAGGCCGATCCGCCGGGCGCGCGCGTTCACCTTGACGATCAGCTTGACATCGCGCGCGCCCACGCGCACCCGTGCCTCGGCAGGGATCGCGCGTTTCATCAGGCGGCCGCGGGAAGCTGGAAGCTGACTTGCGCCAGTTCGCGCCACAGCGATTCCGCCTTGTCGGGCGGCAAGGGCGTTTGCGGCGGGCGCGCCTGGCGCCAGCCGGCGTGCCCGGTATGGCGGGCCATGATCTCCTTGCCGGCGGCGATCAGCGGATACTTCTGGATCGCCAAACGCTGTCGCGTCAGCGCCTCTTGCAGCGCCACCGCTTCTGGCCGCCGCCAAGCGGCATGCACCTTGGCGCAAAGCGGCGCGGTGACGTTGGCGGTGGCGGAAATGCAGCCGGCCCCGCCCGCTTGCAGCGTCGCCAGCAGATACTGCTCGGTGCCGGCGAAGGTGGCAAAGCCGGGAAGCCGGCGACAGGTCTCCGCCATGTCCGGCCAATTGCCCGAACTGTCCTTGACGCCGACGACGACTTCCGGAAACGCCTGGTTGAGCCGCACCAACAGGTCGACCGACAGCTCAAGCCCGGTCATCCGCGGAAAATCGTAGACAACAATGCGCAGCCGGGAATCGCCCACCTGCTCGATCACCCGCGCGTAGCAGGCGAACAGGCCGTCGTCGCTGACACCCTTGTAGTAGAAGGGCGGCAGCATCAGCGTCGCCGCGGCGTTGGCGGCCAGCGCTGCTTGCGTCAATTCGACAGTGTCGCCCAGCGCGCAGCAGCCGGTGCCGAGCATGATCCGCTGCATCGGCAGGCCGGCGTCGACCAGGCTTTCGATCAGGCGCCGCCGCTCGGCGACGGTAAACGAGTTCGCCTCGCCCGTGGTGCCGAGCGCCGCGATCCCCTCGCAGCCATTGGTCAACAGCCAGCGGTAGTGGCGATGCAGGCGTTCGAAGTCGATGGCGCCGTCCGCCGTCATCGGCGTCAGCGCCGCTGCCCAGACACCGTGTAGCGCCTGCGTCATCACTTCCCCCACGCCTTCGGATCGCCCAAGCATAGCCGAGGCGCCGCCCGAATTTGAACGTTTAATGCGGTTAACCGGTGTGCACCGGACAGCCGCCCCGGCTTATGTCCCGGATCGGGACGAGGAGAATAATTCTTTTCTGATCAATGGGTTAAATGCAGGCTTGGCAGGTCGATCAGGCGTTGGCGCGGATGAAATCCAGCACCTTGGGGGCAATATTCTCGCGCCAACGCCGGCCGTTGAAGACGCCGTAATGGCCGACCGTTTCCTGCAGATGGTATAGTCGCCGGTCGGCCGGTATGCGCTGGCAAAGGTCGAGCGCGGCCCGGGTCTGGCCGACGCCCGATATGTCGTCCCGCTCGCCTTCGATGCAGAACAGCCCGGCGCGTTCGATCGCCGCCGGTTCCACCGCGCGGCCCCGGTGACGGAACTGGCCGAGCGGCAGTTCATGGCGCTGGAACACGCGCTCGACCGTCTGCAGATAGTAATCCGCCGAGAGATCCATCACCGCGCGATACTCGTTGTAGAAGTTGCGATGCTGCGCGGCGCTGTCGTCATCGCCGCGAATGAGGTGCTGGTAGAGCCGCAGATGCGCGCCGACATGACGGTCGAGGTTCATCTGCATGAAGCCGCTGAGTTGCAGGAAGCCGGGATAGACACGGCGCATGAAGCCCGGAAACGGCGCCGGCACGCGGTTGATGGCAGAATGCTCGAACCACTCGATCGAGCGCGATTTCGCCAGCTTGTTCGGCACGGTCGGGTTGACCCGACTGTCGATCGGGCCGCCCATCAAGGTGATGCTGCGCGGCTGGTCCGCTTCGCCGCCCTGCGCCATCAGCGCTGCGGCCGCCAGCACCGGCACGGACGGCTGGCAGACCGCCATCACATGGACCTCGGGTCCCAGGAAGCGCAGGAATTCGATCACGTAGTCGATGTAGTCGTCGAGGTCGAAACGGCCCTCCGACAACGGCACCTGGCGGGCATCGAGCCAGTCGGTGATGTAGATGTCGAGATGCGGCAACAGCGCCTCGACCGTGCCGCGCAGCAGGGTTGCGAAGTGGCCCGAAAGCGGCGCCACAATCAGCAGCCGGGGCTGCCACGCTTGAAGGTCGCGTTGGAAGTGCAACAGGCGGCAGAACAGCTTTTCGACGGCGACGCGCTGCGCCACTTCGACGACCTCGTTGCCGACCGTGGTATGGCCAAGGCCCCAGGCGGGCTTGTCATAGGGGCGCACCGAGCTCTCGAACAGCTCCAGCGCCGCCGCCACGGCCCGCCCGGGCGGGCTGTAGGCGACCGGATTGTAGTGATGTCGCAGCAGGATCTGCCCGGCCTCCGCTGCGAGCCGCATCGGCCCCAGCGCGGTGTGGTGCAAATGCCAAAGGTGGTACAGCACGGGCGACGGCACTCCATTAGCGCTGAGGGGCCATGCAAGTTCGGCCCGGACAGCCGCGTTCAATCTGTCCGGCTCGCAGCAAGACTCGAGCCATTACAATATCTTGGGGTGAGAGGTGGGCGATATCCCAGTGCTTGAGAGACCTACAGGTAGGCGCGGATCCGCTCGGCCATCGCCTCCGGATCGGTGCCTGGCCCGAAATGGGTCAGATACAAGCCGTCGGCGGCCATCAGATATACGTAGGAACTGTGGTCCAGCAAGTAGTTATCCGCGGGCGCGTCGCGATTCTGGCTGCGCGTGCGGGCATAGAACACGCGATAGGACTTGGCCGCGCCCGCCACCTGTTCGGCTGTGCCGGTCAGGCACGCCAGTCGGGGATGGAAATGCCGGCAATAGCTGGCGAGCTGTTCGGGCGTGTCGCGTTCGGGATCGATGGTGATGAACAGCGGCTGGATCTGCTCGGCGATGCTTCCCAGCCGGTCGAGCGCCGCGCTCATCGCCTGCAGTTCGGTCGGGCAGACATCGGGGCAATAGGTGTAGCCGAAGTAGATCAGCATCGGCCGGCCGCGAAAGTCGGCCTCGCTGACCTGCCGCCCGGTGCTGTCGACCAACTGAAACGGCCCGCCGATGGCGGCGCGCCCGGCGCTCCGGCCGCCGCGCTCGGCAAGCTGCCAGATCGCCGCGCCGCTGACCGCGATGGCGGCGATGCAGGCCGCGAGCGCGAACAACAGAACGAAGCGTTTCAACGCCATTCCCGGCCTCGCGCTTGCTTGCCTCGAAGCGCTAGATAGGCACGGCCGCCCGGCGACGCAACCGCCGGCGCGGGCCGGCATTGGCGCGGGCGTCGATCCGCGTTAGAATCGCAGCAGACTGGGGGGTGTGCCGATCGTGTGGGCGATATGGCTCGGGCTGATGCTGTTGCTGGCGCCGCCGGCGGCCGCGCAGCTGGCTATTTCCGTGGTGCCGATCGAGCCGCTGCTGACGGCGGCGGAACGGGCCGATGTGGCCGGCGTGCGCATGGCATTGCTCAAGGGCTCGCCGATCAATAGCCGCGACGCCAGCGGCCGCACCGCGCTGATCATCGCCGCCGGCAATGGCTGCGCGCCCTGCGCGCGCTATCTGCTGGAAGAAAGCGCCATGGTCGACCTGCCGGACGAGCAGGGCAACACCGCCCTCATCCACGCCGCGATTCGCGGCTGGGACGACGTCGCCGACCTGCTGTTGCGCTTCGGTGCCGACGCCAACGGCAGCAACCGGCGCGGCGAGACGGCGCTGCACCGGGCGGCGCGCGAAGGTCATGGCGCGGTTGCCAAGCGCCTGTTGCAGTCTGGCGCGCGGCCCGGCCAGACTGACCATACCGGGCGCACCGCGTTCGACCACGCGCGCGAAACCGGCAATGCACAGCTCTTGACCCTGCTGCGCCGCCCCGCCGCCGGCGGCTGACCGCCGCGCTACCCGCTCTTGGCCAGCAGCTGGCGCAAGGGGTTGGCGCCGGGATTGCGCGCTTCGCGCCGGATGATGATGTCGGTGGCGGTGACCGGCTTGCCGTAATAGCTCTTGTTCCACTCGTCGCGCGCGGCGATCACCGCGCCTTCCAAGGACAGGCCGGCGAACAGCCCTTGCGTGCGCGAGAAGGCCAGGATGTCGGCGCGCAGGTTGGCGGTGGTCGAGGCTTCGGCGCCGCCACCCGCCGGGCCGACCGCCACGCTGACATCGGCACCCAGCTTGAAGCTGTTCGACAGCACCGCTTCCACGCCCTTCTGCGTCATGATCAGGAGCGCCACTTCCGCCGCCTGCGCGCCGATCTGCAGGCCGATCGAGCCCTCGGCCATGGTGACGAAGGCCGGGTCGGTCCATTCGCCGTTCTTGGCATCGCGCGCCAGCAGCACGCCGCTGCCGCCGGCGGCGCCGATGATGAAGCCGCCCTTGAGGAATTGCGGCACCAGCAGCACGCCCTTGGCGCGTTTGAACTGCGCCCGCATGCCGGACATGTTGGGATCGTTGAGCAGGCTCTCGAACGTGACGCGCGCCTTGTCGACCAGGCCCTGCTGCTCGCCTTGCGCCGCCGCCGGCATGGCGAGCAGCGGCAGCAAGCAGACACCGGCCAGCAGCTTCAGTCCGTCGCGGCGATGCATGTCGTGGCCCCCTTGGGTTCGCACGCGCAAGGGTAATGCAAAGCCGGACCGAAGCGAACCCGTGGGGGCCCGCCGGCGCCGTGCTAGATTGCCGCCGGCAACGGCCGCAAGGTCGGGCATGGCGGAGTGCAGGCGTCGGCCATGACGGCAATCGAGACCCGCGCCCGCGACTTGCCCGAAGGGGATGCGCTGGCGCGGGCGTGGCGCGAGCTGGAAGCCCGGGCCGAGCCCGGCTTCTTTCTCACCTGGGATTGGATCGGCGCCTGGCTCATGGCCTCGGGTCTGCGCCCGCGGTTGCTGGAAGCCAGGGCCCAGGGGCGGCTGGTCGGTCTGGCGCTTTGGCAGCCCGCGCGCCAGCGCCGGCACGGGCTGTTCGTCAGCCGGCGCCTGCTGCTGCACGAAGCCGGCGAGCCGGCAATCGACGCGGCGGCGATCGAATATAACGGCGTGCTGGCGGAACGCGGGCGCGAATCGGCCGTGCTCCGCGCCATGCTCGAGCACCTGGTCGCCGGCGCCGATCCGGCGCTTCCGGCATGGGATGAACTGCGTTTCGGCGGCGTGCCGGCGGCCTATGGGTCGGCGCTGGCCGACACCGGGCTCGATGTGCATGTCGCCTCGCGCAGCCGTGCCACCGTCGTCGACCTGGCGGCCCTGCGCGCCGGGGGCCGGTCCTTTCTCGCGAGCTTGAGCGCCAACAGCCGCCAACAGATCCGCCGCGCCATCCGGCATTACGAGGCGACGGGCCCGCTCACCATCGCCGCCGCCCGCGACCGGGACGAAGCCCTCGGCCAGTTCGCCGAACTGGCGGCCTTGCACGAAGCCACCTGGCGGCGGCGCGGCAAGGCGGGTGCGTTTGCCCGGCCCTTCGTCGGCACCATGCATCGCCAACTCATTGCCGAAAGCTTCGCCAGCGGAGCGGTGGAATTGCTGCGCATCGCCGCCGGCCAACAGACGGTCGGCTATCTCTACAACTTCCTGCATCGCGGCTGGGTGGGCGCCTACATGTCGGGCTTCCGCTACCAGGACGATGCGAAGGCCAAGCCGGGCCTGGTCAGCTACGCGCTGGCGATCGAGCGTCACGCGGCGCTCGGCAACCGGGTGTTCGACTTCCTGGCGGGCGAGAGCCGCTACAAGGCAAGCCTGGGCGGGCCGGGCGCGGAACTCGTCTGGTTCGACCTGCAGCACCCGCGCCTGGCGTTTCGCATCGAGCGCGGCCTGCGCCGCCTGCGGCGCATCTGATCGGCTGCCCGGCAGCTTGCCCTTGCCGACCGGACCTGTAGGCTCGCGCCAACAGCGAGGGAGACTGGCATGGTCGGCCGCAAGCTCAGCAACGCATCGCCCATTGTCGTCCGCCAGATGGAAGACCTGCCGTGGAAGGACGCCGGCAAGCCCGGCGTGCACTACCAGGAGATGCGCTACGACACCCAGACCGGCCGCTATTTCGGCACCGCGCGGTTCGCGGTCGGCTCGCGCTCGGGCGCGCACCGCCATCTCGGGCCCGGCGCCACCTACATGCTGGCGGGCCGCCTGACCGACCATCATTGCGAGGCGGCGGCGGGCGATGTGCTGATCAATCTCGACGGCGCGGTGCACGACGTGGTGGCCTACGAGCACAGCCTGGCGGTGGCGCGCATCGATGGGCCGGTGCTCTATCCCAGCGAGGATGGCGTGCTGGCCAGCCTCGGCGAAAAGGCGCGCAAGGCAGGCCAGCAGGTCGACGCCACGCTCGGCCAGCAGCCCGGCATCGTGCTGAAACTGGCCGATCTGGCGAAGCGGCCGACCGGCATCGCCGGTCTTTCCCGCCGGCCGATCTTCGACTATGCCGGCCAGCCGCACCAGGCCCGCTTCGTCGAGCTGACGCTGGCCCCGGGCACGCGCGTGCCGGCGCACCGCGTGGGCAGCCTGACCGACTGGTTCGTGCTGTCGGGCGAAGTCGCCGCCGACGGCCAGGCCGCGCAATCGGCCGGCTATGTCAGCCTGCAAGCCGGCGCCGAGCTGGAAATCCGCAGCCGCTACGGCTGCCGCCTCTTGTGCTGGGCCGACGCCCCGGTCGTCTGGGCCGACAAGAAGGCCAGGCTGCCCGACCTTTACGGGTTTTGAGGCCTTCGGCTTGCCCCTCGTGGCGGGCGGGGGGTATATAGGCGCCTCTTCGCGCGGGGCGTAGCTCAGCCTGGCTAGAGCGCTTGCTTCGGGAGCAAGAGGCCGGTGGTTCGAATCCACTCGCCCCGACCAATCGCGCGACGGTCGACCGCCAGAAACGACGAAACGGCCGGCGCCCCTGGGGCACCGGCCGTCCGCATAGGCAAGCAGTCGCGTCAGTCGCCCTCGCGCCAGGCTTTCACCGTCTTCTCCGCCGAGCGGCCGACGACGTAGCCGCCCAGGCCCAGCATCAGCAATTGCCAGAGCGGCTCGGGGATCGCCGCCCAGGCTTCCAGGATCGGCAGGCGGCGCTGCGTGAACGCTTCGAGCAGCGGTACCGCGACGCCGTTCCACAGCAACAGGCCCATGATCAGGAACATCAGGCAGGGTCGCCAGTTGCGCTTCATCCAGCTTTCCCCGCGCGCCTCGGCCAGCACCACCGCGGCCGCCGCCTGCTCGATGGCGGCGCCGTTGGCCAGCATGGCGGCGGCGAGTTCGGCCTGCAGCTTGGCCTGGGCGTCGGGGTCGGCCGGCAGCAGGCGGCGGGCGAGGTCGCCCAGCACGGGCGCCAATCTCGTCAGCAGCGCACCGATCAGAGCCGGCATGGCGAAGCTCCTTCAATCGCTGCCGGGACGCGGCGGCAGCCGGTTCGCTTGACGCACGACGCCACTCTGACAAAGAACATATCAAGAACCGCGCGCCGGCGTCAACTGCGTTCTGCAAACAAATTTTCCGTCCGGACCAGTGTCACAAACCGTACTGGTCGGCCAGCACGTCGAGCGCCAGGGTCAACAGGGTCATGCCGGCGACCTCGGCGTTGCGGCCGGAGCGGCCAACTTCGCCGCCGATGCCGCCGGCCGGCCGTTCCTGGCAGGCCACGGCGATGAGGATGGCGGAAAGCCGCGGTCCGGCAGCCAGCAATGCCCGGCGCAGCCTTTCGCGGGCCGCGGCCTGGCGTTCGCCCGCCGGCATCTGCCAGCCCGCGTCGCCGCTGCTGCCCAGGCTGTAGCTCTGCACCACGCGCAGCTCCAGGCCGGCCAGAAAGTGGTCGGCCCGCAGCCGATCGCCGGCCCGCCATTGTCGCTCGCTCAAATTGCCGCGCTGGCGATAGCGGTCGAGCGGGTTGCCGGTCAGGTTGCGCTTGACCCGACCGATCGGCTGCTCCCCGCTGTCGATGGTAGCCGGATCGATCTCCTCGTAGCGGTTGCGCGCCTGCTGTTTCGGGGTCGGCCCCAACGGGTCGGTCGGCAGCAAGAGGCGGGCGGCGCGGCGGCGGGCGGCAGGCATGTCGGCTCTTGTTACAAATAAAATAGCAGGATGTCTCTTGCAAAAATTGTATGACAAGGCGCCGGGCTTGCCGACTACAATCGGCGGCATGGCAGGTATCGCGGAACGGGTCGCCAGGCGACGGCAACAGCTCGGTCTGTCGCAGTCGGCGTTGGCCCGGCGGCTCAACGTCAAGCCGCAATCGATCCAGCAACTGGAGAACGGCCAGGTGGCGCGGCCGCGCTACATGCTGGAACTGGCCCGCGCCCTGGGGGTCGATGCCGAATGGCTGGTGACTGGGCAGGCGGGCGGCATGCAGGCCGTCGCCGCGCCCGGCGAGGCCGGCGAGTTCGCCCTGATCCCGGTCTACGACCTGAGCGCCTCGGCCGGTGCCGGCAGTTTCTTCGACCAGGAGAACGTGCTCTATCGGCTGGCATTCCGTCAGCAATGGCTGAAGTCCGCCAGCAACGCGCCGCTGGAAGCGCTGGCGGTGCTGGAGGCCAGCGGCGACAGCATGGAAGACAGCATCCGACATGGCGACACCCTGCTGATCGATCGCACGCAGACGAGCCCCCGGGTCGATGCGATCCTCGTTTTGCGCTGGGACGGGCAACTGCTGGTCAAGCGCGTGAAGGCCGACCCGGCGCGCAAGAAGCTGACGCTGATCAGCGACAATCCGCGGTATGGCGCGATCGAGGACATCCGTCCGGGAGACCTCGACGTGCTGGGCCGGGTGATCTGGATCGGCCGCCGGGTCTGAGGCCGGGAACCCGCCATGACGCCGAATGCCGGCGACCGGCCATGAATCCGGTGTTCAACCTGCCGCGCGGCACCAAGCTGCTGGCGGCGCTGATCCTGGCGGTGCATGTGCTGGACGCTGCCATGGCGGCGTTGAGCGGGTTGGAGATCAAGCTGGCGCTGGCCTTTCGCCCGCGCCAGCTGTTGTTGCCGGGCGGTGCCGGTGCCGGCAACGCGCTAACCTATCTGTCGCTGCTGACCTACATGTTCCTGCACGCCGACCTCGTGCATCTGGCGATGAATCTAGGCCTGCTGGTCGCCTTCGGCGCCGGCGTCGAGCGGCGGCTGGGCGGCCCGCGCATGCTGCTGCTCTACCTGCTGAGCGGCCTGCTGGCGCCGAGCGGCAGCTTGCTGCTGCAAGCCTGGCTGCCCAGCGATGCCGCCATCGTCGGCGCCTCGGGCGCGGTCTCCGGCCTGTTCGGCGCGCTGCTGCGGTTTGCCTTCCGGCCGCGCGGCCCGCGCATCGGCCAGCGCCGGGGCGGCTCGCCGGCGGGCGGCGCCGCGCTCGCCTTCGTGTTGGTCAATGTGCTGTTCGGCCTGATCGGCGTCGACGGTCTCGGCGAAGCGCGCGGCATTGCCTGGGAGGCGCATCTGGCGGGCGCGCTGGCGGGATGGCTGCTGTTCCCGCTGTTGGATCGGCCGACCGGGCAGCCGGCAGGCCCATTCGGCTAGACCCGCATTCGACAGCCAAGCCGCCGTCTGCTACCCCGATGACCTGCTAGGCTTGGCCGCCCTCGGGGGAACACGAATGAAACGCAAGACGCGCACGGCACCCGCTGCGGCGGCCTGGGGCAAGCCGCTGGCCATCGAGCGGGTGGAAACCACGGTCGTGCGCCTGCCCTACGATTCCGGGGCGCGGCAGAAGGGCTGGCTGGGGCGCAATTGGTCCACGCTCGACTATGTGCTGGTGCGCATCGATACCGATGCCGGCATCACCGGCTGGGGCGATGCGTTCGGCTATGGCGCGACGCTGGCGACCAAGGCGGTGATCGATCATCTGCTGGGCCCCCAGCTGATCGGCAAGGACGCGCGCGACATCGCCGGCCTGTCGCGCCAGATGCAGCGCGACAACCACATCTGGGGCCGCTACGGCATCACCATGTTCGGCCTGTCCGGCATCGACATCGCGCTGTGGGACATTGCCGGCAAGGCGGCGGGGCTGCCGCTCTGCCGCCTGCTGGGCGGCCCGGCGCGAACCGAGATCGAGGCGTATTCCAGTCTGTTCAAGTACCAGGACGCCGAACGGGTGGCGGAGAAGACCGGCCAGTCGGTGGCCGAGGGCTATCGCTACGTCAAGCTGCACGAGACCACGCTGCCAGAGGTGCGGGCGGCCCGCGCCGCGGCGCCCGAGGCGGCGCTGATGGTCGATACCAACTGCCCCTGGACGCCCGAGGAAGCGCATGCCATGGCAGGCCGCCTCCGGGATTGCGATCTGCATTGGCTGGAGGAGCCGATCTTCCCGCCCGAGGATTTTGCCGCCCTGGCGCGGCTCAGGGTGCAGGCGGGCATCCCGCTGGCGGCCGGCGAGAACGCTTGCACCGCGTTCGAGTTCAAACGCATGTTCGAGGCGGGCGCCGTCGACTATGCGCAACCCAGCGTGACCAAGGTGGGCGGCATCACCGAGTTCCGCAAGATCGCCGCGCTGGCGGAAGCCTGCGATGTGACGCTGGTGCCGCATTCACCCTATTTCGGTCCGGGCTTCCTGGCCACCTTGCATCTTTTGGCGGCCCTGCCGGTACCGACGCTGGCCGAGCGCTTCTATTGCGAGGTGAAGGAGAGCCTCTATGGCGACTTCATCAACCCGGTGCGGGCACGCTATCGGTTGCCGGACGGGCCGGGCCTTGGCATGGATCCCGATCCGGCGGTGATCCGCCGTTGCCGCGACAAGTCGAGCTAGCGCATTCGCCCGACACCGGCAAAGGCGGCCCGCCCATGAAGCTTTCGCGCTATGCGCGCGAGCGCGCCCTGGCGTTGCCGCCGGCCATCCGCGGCATGCTGTGGATGGCGCTCTGCAGCCTGTGCTTCGCCGCGCTCAACGCCAGCACCCGCACCATCACCGCCGACCTGCATCCCTGGCAGACGCAGTGCCTGCGCTATGCCTTCGGCGCCCTGGTGCTGCTGCCGCTCGCGCTCAGGCAGGGCCGCGGGCTGTTCCGCACCGGGCAACTGCGCCTGCACATGGCGCGAAACCTGCTGCACACGGCCGGCACCAGCCTGTGGTTCCTGGCGCTGCCCATTGTGCCGCTGGCGGAGGTAACCGCCATCGGCTTCACCAGCCCGATCTTCCTCACCATCGGCGCATTGCTGTTCTTCGGCGAGACCGTGCGCCTGCGCCGCTGGCTTGCCATCTTCTTCGGTTTCCTCGGCGTGCTGATCGTGCTCTATCCCAACCTGCGCCTGGGCCTGTCGGCCAGCTGGGCCAGTCTGCTGCTGCTGGCTTCCGCGCCCATCGCCTCGCTCTCCTATCTCATCGCCAAGGTGTTGATGCGCCATGATCCGCCGCAGACGGTGGTGTTCTGGCAGGGCGTGCTGGTCGCCGCCTTCACCTTTCCCCTGGCGATCTATTTCTGGGGGCCGATGACGTTGCAGCATGTCGCCCTGTTCCTGCTTATTGGCGCGCTCGGCTCGATGGGCCACTACGCGCTCAACCGCTCGCTGCGCGCGACCGACATCTCGGCCTCGCAACCCGCGCGGTTCCTGGAGCTGATCTGGGCGAGCGCGCTCGGCTTCCTGATCTGGCAGGACGTGCCACCGGTCTGGACCTTCGTCGGCGCCATGGTGATCTTCAGCTCCACCACCTACATCGCGCACCGCGAAGCCAGGCTGGCGCGGCAGGCCAAGGAAGACGGCCTTCGTCCAGGCGCGAAATCGCCCTAGCGGGGCGGATTCGCAGTGCCTCCGAGCTGGGCGGCCGACCCGGCGAGGACCTGAAAAACCCACAACCAGACGACAATCCTGGGACGGCTAAGCGTCTCTTTGCTTGCGCCGTTCGCATGGAAGTGGCCGCACGGACTTGCGAACCGCGAAATCGGGCCACTAGGATGCTGCGCGCGCAACGGGGCGCGAAGCGGCGGGAGGCGGCGATGCGCGGGGCGGGCGAATTCGACCTCAGCGAGACGCGGCGCCAGCTCGCCGAGGCGAGCCACGCGCCCGGCGCCATATACACCAGCCGGGACATCCTCGCCCGCGAATGCGAGGTCTATTTCAAGCGCGATTGGCTCTATGTCGGCCGGGTCGAGGAACTGGCTGCGCCCGGTGACTACATGACCTTGCGCATTGTCGACGAACCCATCGTCGTCGCCCGCGACAAGGACAGCATGCTGCACGCCTACTACAACATGTGCGCGCATCGCGGCGTCGAGGTGGCCTACGGCGCGGGCAATGCGCGCTCGTTCAAATGCCCCTACCACGGCTGGGTCTACGGCCTGGACGGCCGCTTGACCGGTGCGGCCTACATGGCCGACAGCGCGGGCTTCGACCTCGAACGCTGCCGCATGCCGCCGCTCCGGCTCGACACCTGGCGCGGCAACCTGTTCGTCAATTTCGATACCGCCGCCGCGCCGCTGTCGGACGCCGTGGCGGAACTGGAACGGGACTTCGACTTCCTCGGCTGGGAGCGATGCCGGCTTGGCAACCGCATCGAGCTGACGCTCGCCTGCAACTGGAAGTTCGTGCACGAGAACCTGATGGACTTCTATCATGTGGGCGTGCTGCACGCGAAGTCGTTCGGCGCCAGGTTCTCCTGGGACAACGACAAGGTGCGCCTGAAGGCCGACGGCGGCCTGGCGATCTTCTACGATGCCGGCCCTCCGACGCCGGGCGCCGAGCCGCTGCTCGGCAAGATGCCGTGGCTAGAGGAGCGGCCCCTGAGCTTTGCCTGCACCGGCTATCTGGCGCCCAATCTCACCTTCTTCGGCCGTATCGACTGCATCCGCCCGATGGTCGCCTGGCCGATCGACGAGGCGCATACCCGCGTCGTCATCTACCATCTTTTTCCGGAGAGTTTCTTTGACCGGCCCGACATGGCGGAGAAACTGAAGATCTACCGCGACTACCAGCTCGTCGTGCTGGAGGAGGACCGCACGATGATCGAATCGATGCAGAAGGCGATGAGTTCGCCGGCCTACCGTCCGGGCCGCATGAGCATGCTGGAGAAGCCGATCCACAATTTTCTCAACGGTTACCTCGACCGCGTGCTGGGGCGGCACCGCCAGGAGACCAGCCGATGAGCGCCGCCACCCAGCGCGCGGCGGAAGTGCTGCTCGCGGACTACATGGCGCTGAAAGCCGGCGAAAACCTGCTGATCACCGCCGACACTGCCGGCGATGAAGCGGTCTGGCGCGCCCTGCTGAACGCCGCGCAAATGGCCGACGCGCGCGCCTCGCTGCTGCTGCTGTCGCCGCTGCCCTTCCAGGGCCGCCTGGCCGATCCCTATGTCACGCCGACGCTCAGCGCCGCCGTACTGGCGGCCGACGTCTGGATTGATCTGACCTTCCCCTATCTCGCCGGCTCCGAGCTTTACGACCGCGCGATGGAAGCCAAGCATATCCGCTATCTGCTGGGTGGCGACTTGAAGTGCGATGGCCTGGTCCGCCTGTTCGGCCGGGTCGATCTCGACCGCTACTACGCCGTGCATCGCGCTTTCGACGAGCTCGTCAACAACGCCATCGGCCGGCCGGTGCGCATCACCGACGGCGCCGGCACCGACGTGTCGTTCCGCCTGGGCAAGCGCGGCTTCGAGAAGCCGCGTCGCGCCGACCGGCCGGGCGCCGTCCTGGTGCCGGGCGCCTGCACCATGTTCCCGGAAGTCGAGAGCGTGACCGGCCGCATCCAGGTGGGCTCGATGTTCCACGAATATTACACCGCGCTGGCGACGCCGCTGACGCTGCAGATCGACGGCAAGATCAAGGCGCTGTCGGGCGGCGGCAACGAACGCATCGTCGCCGACCGTGCGCTGCGCCGCGCCGTCGGCGGCGAATATGGCTACATCATCCACTTCACGCATGGCATCCACCCGGCGGCGCGTGCCACCGGCGCTTCGTTCATCGAGGACATGCGCGCCAAGGGCAACGATGCCATCGGCATGGGGCTGCCCTGGTGGGTGCCGGGCGGCGGCGAGAACCACCCCGATGGCGTACTCTACATGCAGACGATCGAAGTGGACGGGGCGCGCGTGGTCGAGGATGGCGAGATCGTCGGCCCGCCGGCGCTGGCCAGGCTGGCGGCGGCGCTGCAGCCGACCTATGCCTGAGGCCGCGGCATGAAACCGGCGCCGTTCGCGCTCGCCCAGCCCGACGATCTCGCCGGCGTGCTGGCGGCGCTTGCGCGGCATGGCGAGGCGGCGCGGGTGCTGGCGGGTGGCCAGAGCCTGGTGCCGCTGATGAACTTGCGCCTAGTGCGCCCGGCCATGCTCGTCTCGATCAACCGCTGCGCCGAGCTGGCGTTCACCGAGCGTCGGGGCGACCGGCTGGTGCTGGGCGCCTTGGTGCGCCAGGCCGAAGCCGAGACCCATCCGCTGGTCCGTGCGCATTGCCCGCTGCTGGCCGCGGCCTTGCCCTGGCTTGGCCCGCAGGCGACCCGCAACCGCGGCACGCTCTGCGGCTCGTTGGCGCATGCGGATCCGTTGGCGGAACTGCCGGCGGTGGCGCTGGCGCTGGAAGCGGACATGCTGCTGGCGAGCCAAGCCGGCGAACGCCGCCTGCCGGCCAGCGAATTCTTCCAGGATGCGCTCACCACCGTGCTGCGACCGGGCGAGATGGTGCGCGCGGTCGCTTTCCAGGCCCAGGCGGGGGATGAGCGCTCGGCGTTTCTTGAGATCGGCAACCGCGAGCACGGCTTCGCGGTGGCCGGCGTGGCGGTGCGCTGGCGCCTGGAGGCCGAGCGCTGCGCCTTTGCGCGCATTGCCATGCTGGGCGCCGGCCCGGTCGCGTGCCGGGTGCCGGCGGCCGAGGCCGCGATCGTCGGCCGTCCGCTCGATGCCGGCGCGATCGCCGAGGTGGTCGAGGCGGCGCGGGCCGCCGTGGCGCCGCCCACCGATGTGCATGCCGACGCCGACTATCGCCGCCATGCGCTGGGCGTGCTGCTGGCCAGGGCCTTGCGCCAGGGAGATGGGCAATGGGCGAGCGGATCGAGGTGACGCTGACCGTCAACCAGCGCAAGCGGCGCGCGCAGGTCGAACCGCGACTGCTGCTGGTCGATTACTTGCGCCACGAATTGGGCCTGAAGGGCACGCATGTCGGCTGCGAGCAGGGCGCGTGCGGCGCCTGCACCGTCCTGTTGGACGGCCGGACGGCGCGGAGCTGTCTGCATTTCGTCGCGGCGCTCGACGGCGCCCAGATCCGCACCGTCGAGGATGTCGCGCCCTCGCCCGAGCTTCTGCATCCGATCCAGCAGGCCTTCCATCGCCAGCACGCGCTGCAATGCGGCTATTGCACGCCGGGCTTCGTGATGACGACGCTGGAACTGCTGGCGGGCAACCCCGATCCCTCGCAGACCGCGATCCGTCGCGCGCTCACCAACAATCTCTGCCGCTGCACCGGCTATGCCAACATCGTCAAGGCGGTGACCGCGGCGGGCAAGGCCTTGCGCGAAGGATCGCAAGCATGAGCGCGCGACCTGCCCGTTATGTCGGCCAGGAGATCTTGCGGCGCGAGGACGACTATCTGCTGCGCGGCGAAGGCCGTTTCGTCGACGACCTGCCGGCGCCCATCGGCACGTTGCATCTGGCCTTCGTGCTGAGCCCGCATGCCCATGCCCGCATCCTTTCCCTCGATGCCGACGCGGCCCTGGCATTGGAAGGCGTGGTGGCGGTGCTGAGCGGAGCCGACATGGCCGCCCTGGTTAAGCCGATCGTCGCCGAGATCGAGTTCCCCGGCTATCGCCGGCACGGCCGCCAGGTGATCGCCAAGGACGAGGTGCGCTTCGTCGGCGAGGCAGTGGCGGTGGTGGCGGCGGAATGCCCCTATGTGGCGCAGGACGCGGCTGAACTGGTCGAGGTGGCCTACCAGCAATTGCCGGCGGTGGTGCGGCTGGAAGACGCCACCAGGCCCGGCCAGCCGCAAGTGCATGACGAGGTGCCGGGCAATCTCTACTTCGAAGGCCGCTTCGCCACGCCGGGCATCGATGCCGCCTTCGCCGGCGCCGCCCACGTCATCCGGGAACGCTTTCGTTCGGGCCGCGTGGGCGGCGTGCCGCTGGAGCCGCGCGGCTGTCTGGCCGTGCCCGAGCATGGCGATGGAATGGTGTTCCATTCCTCAACGCAAGTGCCGCACCTGTTGCGCACCGCGCTGGCGCAATATACCGGGCAACCGGAATCAAGCTTGCGCGTGCTGGTGCCGGAAGTGGGCGGCGGCTTCGGCACCAAGGCGCAGATCTATCCCGAGGAATTCGTCTGCGTCGCGCTGGCCCGGCGGTTCCGCCGTGCCGTCAAATGGATCCAGGACCGGCGCGAGGAACTGCTGACCGACATCCACGCGCGCGACCATCTCTACGAGGTCGAGGCGGCAGTCGACGACACGGGCCTGGTGCTGGGTCTGCGCGCAAGCGTGTGGACCAATGGCGGTGCCTACTCGACCCTTCCGTTCGGTTGCACGCTGGAGACGACCGGCGGCGCCCGCATGATCGTCGGCCCCTACGGCATCACGCAATATGCCTATGAGGCGCGCGCGGTGGCCACGCACACGACCCCGGCCGGTGCCTATCGCGGCGTGGCGCAACCCACCTGCTACATGGCGATCGAGGGCGTGATGGACCGCATCGCGCGACGGCTCGGGCTCGACCCGGCGGAAGTGCGCCTGCGCAACATGGTGCCGACCGCCAGCCTGCCGTGGACCAACGTGGTCGGCGTGCGCTACGACACCGGCAGCTTCGTTGAATCGCTGCGACAGGCGATGGCGATGATCGACTATGCCGGGTTCCGCGCGCGCCAACCGGCCGATCGCCTGGTCGATGGCAAGTATCGCGGCATCGGCATCTGCAGCTTCACGGAAGTGAGCGGCACCGGCGCGCCCGGCTGGCGCGCGCGCGGCCTGGTGCGGCTGCCCGGGTTCGACAGCGGCATCGTCAAGGTGGAACCGACCGGCAAGGTCACCGCCTTCGTCAGCCATGCCCATTCCGGGCAAGGCCACTACACCACCTTCGCGCAGGTGGTGGCCGACGCGCTGGGCTGCGAGCTGGCCGATGTCCGCATCGTCGAGGGCGACACCGCGGCGACGCCCTATGGCACCAACACTTTCGCCAGCCGCAGCGCGGTGACCGGGGGCGGCGCGTTCATCAGGGCCGCCGGCAAGGTGCGCGAGAAGTTGCGCCGGATCGGCGCGCACATGCTGGAGGCATCGGTCGAGGACGTGGTGGTGCAGGACGGCCGCGTGCATATCGCCGGCGTGCCGGGCCACGGCCTCAGCTTCCAGCAGGTGGCGGAGACCGCCTATGCGATGAACACAGCCACGCTGCCGGAGGGCGAGAGCTTCGGCCTGGAGGACAGCGACTTCTATGATCCCCCGCTCGTCACCATGGCGAACGCCGCGCATATCGCCCAGGTCGCGGTCGACGCCGAGGACGGCCGGGTGACGATCGAACGATACGTGGTGGTGCACGATTGCGGGCGCATCATCAATCCGATGATCGTCGACGGCCAGATCCAGGGCGGCGTCGCGCAGGGCATCGGCGAGGCGTTGATGGAGGAGATGGTCTATGACGACAGCGGGCAGATGCTGAATGCCAGCCTGCTGGAATATCTGCTGCCGACGGCGGCGGATGTGCCGAACTACGAGATCGCGCACATCGAATCGCCGTCGATCGACACGGTCGGCGGCTTCAAGGGGGTGGGCGAGGGCGGCGTGATCGGCGCGGTGCCGGCGGTGCTGAACGCGGTGGCCGATGCGCTCAGCCGCCTCGACATCAACATCAATACGAAGCCGCTGCGCCCCAGCCTGTTGGCGCGCCTGATCCGCGAGGCCCGCGCGCGGCCCGGCTGATGCGCCGCGCCGGCAGAACCTGGAGGGCTTCATGGCCAACGGCGAACGGGTGCTGGTGACGGGCGCCGGCGGCTTCATCGCCAAACACTGTGTCGGCGAGCTTCTGCGCCAGGGCTACCGTGTTCGCGGCACGCTGCGGCGACCGCAAGCGGGCGCCGAGGTCGCCGCCGCCGTCGGCGTCGCTGATCCCGGGCGGCTGGACTTCGTGATGGCGGATCTGACGGCGGATGCGGGCTGGGACGAGGCGATGCGGGACTGCGCCTATCTCATGCACGTGGCCTCGCCGTTTCCGCTGGGGGTGCCGCGCAGCCGCCAAGCCCTGCTGCCGGCGGCACGCGACGGCACACGGCGCGTGCTGGCGGCGGCGGCACGGGCCGGTGTCAGGCGCACGGTGCTGACGTCATCCATCGTGGCTATCTACGCCGTTGAGCGGCCGGCCGGCCATGTCTATGCCGAGCAAGACTGGTCGGATACCGACAGACCGACGCTTCCGCCCTATCCCCTGTCGAAGACGCTGGCCGAGCGGGCGGCATGGGAATTCGCTGGCGCCGACCGGTCGGGCATGCAACTGGCGGTAATCAACCCCGGTTTCGTGCTGGGCCCGGCGCTCGACCGCGACGTCGGCACCTCGGCCGAGGTGATCCGGCTGTTTCTCAGTAGCGGCTATCCGGCGGTGCCCAGGCTTGGCTATCCGGTGGTGGATGTGCGCGATCTGGCGATCGCCCATGTCGCCGCATTGCAGCAGGCGGAGGCCGCCGGCGAGCGCTTCATCTGCACCGCCGAAACCTTGTGGCTGATCGACTTCAGCCGCATCCTGATGACGGAGTTTCCGCGGTTGCGCCGCAAGCTGCCGAAATTCGAGCTGCCCGATTTCGCGGTGCGCCTGGCAGCGGTCTTCGACCGCCGGCTGCGCGCCACGCTCAGCGATCTCGGCCAGTCCCGGCGGGTATCCAGCGCCAAGGCCGAACGGCTGCTCGGCGTCCGCTTCCGCCCGGCCCGGGAAGCCGTTGTCGCCATGGCCCGCAGCCTGATCGAACTGGGCCTGGTCAAGCCGGCGTGAAACGGGGGCGGACATGCTGCCAGCCAAGGACCATCTGAGCATCTGCTTCGCCCATGTCGCCTACCAGTTGCGTCGGCGCTTCGAGGAGCGCCGGACCGGCATCGCCAGTTTCGAAGTGCGCGACTGGGCCGGCCTGGAGCGCCGCATCGGCGAAGCGGATGTGCTGGTGATTTCCGGCCTGTGGCGCGACGCTCTGCTGCCGTTGGCCGGCCGCTTGCGCTATGTGCAGTCGATCGGCGCCGGCACCGACCAGTTCCCAAGACAGGGGTTGGCCGATCGCGGCATCCGCCTGGCGAGCGCGCAGGGCGTCAACGCCAACGCGGTGGCCGAGCATGCAATGGCGCTGCTGCTGGCGCTGACCCGCCGGCTGCCGGAAGCACGCGACAATCAGGCCAGGCAGGTCTGGCGCGGCATGATCGGCGAACCGGCCGAGCGCGAGGCCGAACTGGCCGGCAAGACACTGCTGATCGTGGGTCTGGGCCGTATCGGCGGCCGCTTGGCGAGGCTCGCGCGCGCCTTCGAGATGCGCGTGGTCGGCCTGCGCGCCGATCCGGCGAAGGGCGCGCAAGGCGCCGAGGCCGTACACGGTCTCGACGCGCTGCCCGGGCTGTTGGCGGAAGCGGATTGTCTGGCGCTCGCCTGCCCGCTCACCCCGGCCACCGAGAAGCTAATCGACGCGGCGGCGCTGGCCCGGCTCAAGCCGGGCGCTCTTGTCATCAACGTGGCGCGCGGCCGAGTGGTGGACGAGCCGGCGCTGATCGCCAGTCTGCGGTCCGGGCGCCTCGCCGGCGCCGCGCTGGACGTGACGGCCACCGAGCCGTTGCCCGCCGACTCCCCGCTCTGGCGAATGGCGAACGTGCTGATCACGCCGCACACGGCCGGCGAGACGCGGGCCTACGAGGACAACGTGCTCGACATCTTGCAGCAGAACCTGGCGCGCCTGTGGCGCGGCGAAACGGCGCTCCTGAACCAGGTCGTCTAGTGTGGCGGATTCGCGCTCATGCCTGCGTTGCGTCGGGCGCGTGCAACGGCTGCTCCGCCGATTGCTAGTGTTGCCAACGCACGAGGCGGTGAGCCACGGGCAAGCATGACGGTGGAGGTAGCGATGGCGCGACCGGACTGCGGGCAGCCAAGCCGGAAGTCACCCCTAGGTTCTGTGGACACTTATCTCAGCCATAGC
>Ga0194128_10002268_pt1 | contig 31483 bp, 30 predicted proteins | sample TA2KigCa65mmetaG_FD_148650 | JGI IMG/M metagenome (GOLD analysis project Ga0194128, IMG submission 148650) | Freshwater microbial communities from Lake Tanganyika, Tanzania - TA2015037 Kigoma Deep Cast 65m | ecosystem: Environmental > Aquatic > Freshwater > Lake | place: Tanzania: Lake...
CTAGTCCTTGGTTTTATTATATTCATCTTGAAGATCTACATACTCCTTGTGTTGTTTCAAAAGAATTGAGTCATCTTAAATTATCTGAAAGATATGATCGAAATATTTTTGAAATTGATTCATTGATAGGAAAGATTCTAAACAGAATTAATCTAGACAAAACTCTAATAGCGATAACATCTGATCACGGTGAATATATTTCACCAGTACAAGGAGCTTTGGAGGAATCAATGAGTCCTAAAGTGTACATAAAAAATTTAATCAAGAAACTAATTCCTAGAAAAGCGTTGACAAAATTACATTATAAGAAACGAATTCTTATTGGAAAAATTCATGCTATTAAAACTAACAAACCTCATGAAAAACGAATTCTCGCTAACAGAAAACAGTTACCAAATAAAGTATTGTTTGATGATATTATTCGTGTTCCCTTACTTTTTGCAGGTTATGGCATAAATTCTATTACTCCAATTAATCAGCAAGTTTCTAATATTGATATTTTTCCAACAATTTTGGAATTGATAGAGATTCCAAACACTGTTCAAAATATTCATGGACGAAGTTTAGTTCCTTTATTGAAAGGTAAAAAACTTGACTCAGTTCCTGTTTATTTGACAAGTTCAGCAATGATGAAAGAATTGTTCCTAAATATCAGGATAGATGACTCTATAAGTCCATTAGTAGGAATTAGAACGCAGAATTTTAAGTATTTTAGAAGTGTGGAAGACCCAAAAAAAGATGTTCACTTGTATGATTTAAAGAATGATCCATTAGAAGATAATAACATAGCTGATAAAAGATTAGATATTGTAAAAGAAATGGAATTAAATCTGGAAAAAATTCAAAAAGATTCTCTACCTTTGTCATATGAAGAAGAAGAGATGAATGATGAAGAAATTAAAAAAGTGCAGAAATCCTTAAAAAAGTTAGGTTATATTTAAAATTTTAAATATGAGAATAGTTCGAAGTTCAAAAAAAGAAATTTTACAGATCGGAATACAGACTGCAAAAAGAATGCCTATTTTAAAACCAATCATGAAAAAATTTTATAAAAAATTCTTCGGAAAATAAAAAATTGAAGGGACAGATAATGATTATAGTAAAAATTCAACAAAGCAATGGTAAAAAAAGTGCCAGGATCAAGTATGAGCCTATAGAGATCAAAGAACGTTTTATGCAATATTAAGGTATGAAAGCTATAATCGTTGCAGCAGGTGAGGGTTCAAGGATGGGTAAATTAACCCAAAACATTCCCAAGCCATTAGTGATGGTAAATGGAAAATCAATTATTGAAAGACAATTATCAATTTTAATGCAAAACAAAATTTTAGATATTATAATTATCACAGGTCCGCATAATGAAAAATTTAATTTTAAAGATGTAGTATATGTACATGATTTAGATCACAAAAAACATGATGCTTTGGGTTCATTGATGACTGCACGTGATTATATGAGTAATGAAATTATAATTACGTATGCGGATCAAATTTTTGAAAAAGTGATAATAGATCAAGTAATTGATTTTAAAGGCGATATTGGAATAGCTGTTGATTTAGATTGGGAAAAAAAATATGTGAATAGGGATCAACATCCTAAGAGTGAGGCAGAGAATGTCCTGTTTGATAAAGAAGGCAATATTCTTGAGATGAGAAAAAACATTTCGGCGTGTAAGGAAAATGAGAAAATTGGTGAATGTCTAGGTTTAATGAAGTTTTCTAGAAAAGGTTCGAAGGTGTTTTTAGACAAATATTCAGAGTTAGAGATATCACGCCAAGGAAAATTCCATAATGCGCTATCATTAGAAAAAGCCCTCATATCAGATATGTTACAAGAGTTAATTGATTCAAAAATTAATGTAGAACCAATATACATTAGTGGAAAATGGTGCGAAATTGATACACCACAAGATCTTCAAATAGCTAGAAAATTATTTTTTTAATTTTCATAAATAGAAATTAATTACACTAAAATATACCATGTACATTTTTAGGAAGGAAATGAAAAAGGAAAATGTGTTTATCGACCCAAATGTAGCACGTAAAAATAAACTGAAGAATGTGTTAGAAACCAAGGTAGATGCAAATGAACCTCCATTATTTTCTTGGATTGAGTTTAATCTGATTGGTTTATGCAATCGTAGATGCATTTTCTGTCCATGGAGCAATCCAGAGTGGCGTTCAAGTCATGCTCAGAATGTTGCTGATAATGATGGTGTTTTAAACCTACCAATTGAAGTATATGAATGTGTCATGAAAGATTTGAACAAGGCGGGGTTCAAAGGCGGTATAATTTATTCAGCATTTTCAGAACCTTTGTTGTATAAACATCTGGAAGAAGTAATCAAAATTTCTAAAGAGCAATGTCCAGAATCTCGGATTGAAATGATAACCAATGGAGATTTCTTAACTATTGATAAACTAAATACATTTTTTAAAGCAGGACTTACCCGAATTGATGTTAGCGTCTATGACGGTCCTGATAAAGTAAAGCATTTTGAAGATTTGAGAGTCGAAGCTGGTCTCAATAAGGAACAGTTCCATATTAGAGAACGATGGTATAAACCAGAAGAGCATTTTGGTATTTCTTCCCTTACCAATAGAGCCGGTGCTAACATTATGCCTGAAATAAATGTAATTAAGCTGAATACACCGCTTAAAAGAAAGTGTTTTTATCCATTTTATCAGCTCGTGGTTGATTTTGATGGTGCAGTTCTTCTTTGTAATCATGATTGGGATAAAAAATTAATCTTGGGCAATGTCAAAGAAACATCTATCCTTGATATTTGGAACTCCGAAAAATATAAAGAAGTGAGAGAAAATTTGGCTAACGCTAATCGAAATCATTCTCCTTGTAATAGATGCGATGCAAATGGCATGATGATGGGAGGAGAATTTGTAAGTAAATGGAAGAAGTATTATGAAGGACAAAAACCAGTTAAAAAATAAATATGTACTTGTCACTGGTGCAAGTAACGGTATAGGGTTTCAAATAGCTAAAGATTTTCTTTTAGAAGGGGCTTTTGTAGGAGTCCATTATTACAATGATCTAAAGGGCGCAAAAAGAACGCTGAGATATGCCAAGAATAAACAATGTAAAATTTTTAAATCTGATTTTACTAATTCTAAGGAAGTTTCTGCTCTGTGGAATGAATTTATCCTATGGAGTAAAGGACATATTGATGTATTAGTTAACAATGCGAGTTTCGTTAAGCCCACGTCGTTCGAAAATCTGTCAGAAGAAGATTGGGATAGAACTTTTCAAGTAAATCTTAAAGCTGCATTTCAATTAAGCCGTGCAGCTTTTCCTATTATGTCTAAGAAAAAAAATGGCAGAATCATAAACATTAGTGCTGGTGGCTGGAAATATGGTGGGGGCAAAAATACTTTCCACTTTGGTGCATCAAAGGCGGCTCTTGAGGCTCTAACAATGGCCTTTGCTAAGATAGGAGCACCACATAACGTTTTAGTGAATGCCATTAGACCAGGAGCTACAAACACGCCTGGACATCTTCAACGATACTTGGATAGAAGTGACTTTTCGGCCCGTGTTAATTTAGTACCGTTAAAAAGACTTGCTAAACCTTCTGAGATTTCAAATATGGTGTTATTTCTTGCAAGCTCAAAAAGTTCATTCATAACCAACGCAATCATTAGTGTGACTGGTGGAGAATAAAACCTAAATTCTAAAAATGGATTTCTGAAACTATACAACGATTTGATTCAAAAGGATTTTAATGTTGATAACTCATTTCTCAAAAATTTTTTGTGCAATTTCCAAATCTTGTAGTGTATCAATTTCGCACCATTTTCCACTAATGTATATTGGTTCTACATTAATTTTTGAATCAATTAACTCTTGTAACATATCTGGGATGATTGACTGCTTTAATGATGGTGTATTGTGAAATCTTCCATAATGAGATTTGTGTAATTCGTTTAATTTTTTTAAAAGTATATTAGAACCCTTTTTAGATAATTTTACAATTCCTGCAAATTCACCAATTTTCTCATTTTCCTTACACGCCGAAATGTTTTTTCTCATCTCAAGAATATTGCCTTCTTTATCAAACAGGACATTATCTGCCTCACTCTTAGGATGTTGATCCCTATTCACATATTTTTTTTCCCAATCTAAATCAACAGCTATTCCAATATCGCCTTTAAAATCAATTACTTGATCTATTATCACTTTTTCAAAAACTAAATCACTATACGTAATTATTGTACAATCTTGCAGTTTTTCCTTTGCACAAAAAATACTTTCATTTCCTGCAGTTAATGAAAAATTTTCATTTTTAAAATAGTTTATTGATGGAAATGTAATTTTGTCTGCAAGATAACCCGTAACAATACTAATATCATTAATACTACATTTTCTAAAAACATCAATCTGCATTTCTAGTAAACTTTTATCAAATAGCTTTACCATGCCTTTAGGAATACTAATCGTTTCGGGCCGTAATCGTGTACCCTCACCAGCAGCTAAAATTATTGCATTCATATCAGTTTTTTCCTTGCAGCATATACCATAACTGCGCAAATTGTTTTAGAATCGATGATCTTGCCTGATTTTATTAGTTTTATCAATTTGGGCAATTCCATCTTCTTTACAGTTATGAATTCGTCTGTATCGAGTTTCATTTTTCCCCGCTTAAGTCCGGATGCTACAAAACAATGTATTGCTTCCGTATTATAGCCTACTGAGGGATAGTATGTGATTAGATGCGTCATTCTCTTTGCCTTGTAGCCTGTTTCCTCCTGAATTTCACGGAGTGCGCAGCGTTTTGGTGATTCCTTTTTATCCAGTGTTCCGGCCGGAATTTCTAAAACGTACCCCTGTGGAAAGCGGTGTTGCCTAACTAGAATAATCTTACCTTTTTCATCAAATGCAAGTATTGCAGCCGAGGCAGGATGTTCAACTATTTCACGCCTTGTTTTTATGCCCTTTATTGTCAGGTCGTATATATCCAAGCACACATATTTTCCGTTATAGATTGTTGTTTTTCTCATTGATGATTGCTTCCTAATTATGTATTAAATTGTTTTTTATTTTTGATCATTCATATACACAAGGTGATTTTAATCAATTACTCATTGAATTTGAAAAAACATCTGGTTGTTATGATAATAAAACTAGTATTTAACAGATATGTATATTTTATCTTGTGGAGTTCTGCGAAATATATTTTAATGCAATTTAGATTTTTGATATATGAAATACTTAACTGAACTTCAAATTAAAAAGTATGAGGACGATGGATTTTTACTTTTAAAAAAATTCTTTAGTACGGAAGAATTGGAACCAATAATCAAATCCATCAATAAATTTTCGGAATTACCATACAATTTTTGGGAAGTTGGAAAAGAAATGGCGTATTATGAAACAAGCAATGAAAATGAAAATGAGCGTATATTAAGCAGGCTTGAAAATTTTGTTGATTACCATCCAGAATTCCAAAAATTGGCAAATTCTAAGAAAGTTCTAAGTGTTCTGGAAGATCTAATGGGAGGTCCATGCATACTTTTCAAAGATAAAATTAATTTTAAGAGACCTGGCGGAGGTGGATTTAGACCACACCAAGATGTACAAGCAAGATGGGATGAGTTTGTTAAATATACAATGAACATTATGATTTCAACTGAACGTAGCACCCCTGAAAATGGATGTTTAGAGATTGCTCGCGGTCAACATAAACGTGGACTAATTGGAAAATATCATAGACCTTTAGAAGGAGATAATCTCAATGGAATGAAATTTGAGATGGTTCCAACTGAAATTGGTGATATTTTATTCTTCGATCATTTTACACCACATCAATCAAAACCAAACACGAGCGACAAACCAAGAAGTAATATCTATCTGACTTACAATTTACTGTCTGAAGGAGATCATCGTAAAGAATACTTTGATAAAAAGAGGCATGATTTTCCTCCAGATAATGAGAGAAAAGGCGACATGGTGTTTAAGAATAGCGCCATACATGAAGCAAAATACAAATAAAATCAATATTTTTGAATTTTTACATATAATCTAGTTTTTTAATTCTTCTGAAATTTTCTTTTCCTCTTGACATTTTACAGGAATTAATAGAATCAAATGTGTCTATTACACCCCTTCTGATAAAAAATGGCAAATGGTGTGAAATTGATACACCGTTTGATCTTATACGAGTAAGAAAATTATTTACAAAAATTGTAATATACTTTAATTATTAAGTTTTAACATTTCTTTCCAAAGTAGATCTTCAATCTCAGGTTTTTGATTAGTGATATTTTCCTTTTCATTTGGATCCTTTTTTAAATTATATAGTTCCTTAGAGCCATTGTATTCGTTAAAGATTAATTTCCAATTAGACAATCTGACTGACTTTGTATTAGGTTGTTTTGGAGGTGCTTTATTGGTTAATGGATTTCCCGTTTCAGAATATGCTATTTGCTCTTTTACATATTTCCCATTAATAAGAGGCAGTAATGAAATACCATCAATTCTTTCATATTTGTGATCTAGTTTTATGTCTAGATAATCAAGTATAGTAGGCATCAAATCTACATGTCTGATCTGTTGATTGATTTCCTTTTTTTCAAATTCGGTAGAAATTAAACTTGCAAAAGTTCTAATTGTGTAATCATAACAAAATGCTCCATACGCTCGTTCGCCTATCTTCTCTCCAACACTTATACCATGATCTGAAAAAATTAAAATCATTGATTCATTGTCCAATTTTAGTTCATATATAGTGTTTAGTACATTTTGCAAATATTCTTCTGCCTTATGAAAAAGCTCATCATATCTTTTTTCATTTAAGTCTCTATTTTCAAAATATTGTTTACTAAAATTATTATATACTTTTAATACCGAATTCATAATTCCAGTATGAATGCTACTGTAATGTAGATATAAAAAAAAATATTTTTTTTTATTAAATTTAACTTTCATTTTTTGTAGTAAATTATTATGTCTGTGTGATAAATCTACATTATTTTCATCATAGATCATGAATTCATCAAATCCTTGTTTTGGAAGAATTATATCAGAATGTATATCGCAACATGTATAATATCCATTATCGTGCAGATACTCTGTTAAAGTTTTAAATTTTTCTTTCTTGAACTTTATTGAATGCCAGTAGCTGTTGCAACCATTTCTATTACCATACGAACCACTAATTACCGCGTGTATAGATGAATTTGTATATGGTGCATATGTGATTGCTTGAGAAAAAAATACTGATTTATCATTATTATAAAAAATTGGTGATTTTTTTGTTCTATCTAATCGTCCACCATCAATACAGATCATAATAATGTTTTTTTTCAAAAATTTTTCAACTCAATTTTTTCTAATTCTATTTCTATATCCTGTAGCAATTATTATAGCTTTCATTTGTCAAATCAGTTTATAAAATTCATAAACCGCTGTTTAATTTCTATAGGTAAAATACTTATTCGTTTTCCAATATTTCCGCCAATATGGATTTTAATTAGAATCATGATAGGACCATTAATTTTTTTTGTTTTTTTAAAAATCGTTAAAATGTCGCTTTCAGTTTTTATACTATATGTTTTGTTATAATTACACGCTTTTGCGATCTTATCAATTTGGATACATGTAGTATTAGTAGGCTGACCACCAGTTGATTCATGACTAGAATTATCAAAAACTATGTGAATCAAATTCTTTGGTTTTAAATTACCTATGGTTGTAAGAGAGCCCAAATTCATCAGAATATTTCCATCACCATCAAAAACATAAATTCTTTTTTTAGGGTTTTTTAGTGCTAACCCAAGACCTATTGATGATGCTAAGCCCATTGAACCAATCATGTAAAAATTTGACGGTTTGTCACATATTTCAAAAAGATCTCTGCTTATATAGCCATTAGCAGCTACGGCTAAATCATTTTCCAATATTTTTGATACCATTTTAATTGCTTCTTTTCTAATCAAGAAAATCTCTCTTAATTATTAATACGCAGCATTTGTTATTTCTGAATTTATTTATGGCCCATGAACATTCTTTCATCCATCCTTTCTCTGTAAGAATCTTTGATTTCAGGTTTAATAATTTCAATAATTTAGGTTGAAGTTTCCCTATTTTGATATGCTCTATAGCATCATTTTTGAGATAACCACGCCATCCAATTAAAAAAATTAATGGAATTTGATACAGTTGTACTAGTGAAGTTACTGTGCTAAGCGAATTTGCAAAGCCAGCATTTTGCATAAATACAAGGGAAGGACTTTTTGACAAAACCATGCCTGTAGCAATTCCAATTGCTTCTTCCTCGCGGGTAGCTATTATAACACGTTTTTTCTTCAAACCCTGATCTATAAAATACTTCATAGTTGAATCAGGTACGCCGATAAAGTTTTCAATTCCTTTTTTTACAAGATGATTAAAGATTTCCCTCTGAATAGATTCCTTCAATTAATGTAACCCATTTTTTTTAAGTTTTTTTCTATAATTTCTTCCTGTTTTTTAATATCATACATTTTCTGTAGATTAAAAATTTCTTCCATAGAGGAAATATCTTCTTTTATTTCATCGATGCTTTCATATTTTAAAATCTTTTCTAGTATTCTTTTTATTGCTGCATGAGATGCACGTAATGTTTGATTTGCATATATTACCATTTTTATATTATGTAGTTTCAAATCGTCAATCTTTACACTTGGATAGGTGGTAGGTACAATAACTAAGGGAAGACTTCCACCCCATGTATCAGCGAATTCGAATACTTCGTCAGGTGTGTTTTTTTTTGAATGAATTAAAATTGCGTCGGCTCCAGCCTTTTCATAAGCTCGTGCTCTCTTGATTGCTTCTTTAATACCGACTCCAGCTATGAGTGCTTCTGTTCGTGCTATTATCATAAAATCAGAATTTTGTTTTGCTTCTTTAGCAGCTATAATTTTTGCGACAAACTCCTTCTCTGAAATTAAATCCTGTTTGCCTTCTTCAAGTAAGCTGTTTTGCTTTGGAAATATTTTGTCTTCAATACTAATTGCAGCAATACCAGCATTTTCATATTTTTTTATCATATGGTTTACGTTAGAAGGTCCACCGAAGCCGGTATCACAATCTGCGATAACTGGTATATCGCAAGCATCCACCATTGTAGTAGTCACGTGAAGAAACTCGGTCATAGTCATTATACTTGCATCAGGTAATGCATGTGTTGCAGAAATTGCAAAACTGCCTGCCCATACAGCATCAAATCCATGCAGTTCAACAAGCTTAGCAGACATGGCATCAAATGCTCCTCCAACCTTCAGAATTAATGAGGAATGTAGTCTTTCTTGTAATTGAGATGACATGATTGTCTTTCCATCACGTTTTATTATTAAGGTATAGAAAATACTTACGGATAAATTAAGAATGTACACAATAAAACAACCTTCTGAAATTGTTTTTGGAAGGTATTCTGCACGCCATTACAAACTACCTCAAAACTCCCTAGTTATTACATCAAAAGGAGCAAGATCTCGTGGATGGCTTGAGTATATTGGATTAGAGGATGCCCTTCTTTTTGATAATATTGAACCAAATCCTTCTATGGAATCTGTTGAAAGAATTCTGAATGCTTTTGATTCGATAGAATTTTCGTGTGTTATAGGAATAGGTGGAGGTAGTTCACTAGATGTTGCAAAATACGTTGCTTTTAAATTAAAAAAAAAGAAAATTTTGATTCCAACTACATTTGGAAGTGGTAGCGAAGTCACTCGTATTTCAGTACTTAAAGTAAATGGAAAAAAACAAAGTTTTCATGATGATGGTTTATTTGCTGATGTAGCAATTATTGACAGTTATTTTATCAAGAACACACCTCTTGAAGTATTGAAAAATTCGGTTATAGATGCTTGTGCACAATGTACTGAGGGCTATGATAGTAAAAATGGAAATGTATACACAAAGTTTCTTTGTAAAAAGGCGTTTGATTATTTAGAATATGGAATATTACATAAAAATTACGATAAATTAGTATTTGGTTCTCTATTAGGAGGATTGGGATTTGGAAACTGTTCAACTACTTTAGGTCATGCATTATCCTACGTTTATTCTAATGAAGGTATTTCTCATGGACATGCGTTGGCTTTTACGACTACTGTAGCTCATAAATTTAATAATTCAATATTCTATGAACGATTCTTCAAAATTGTAAAAGAATTTGGTTTTCAAAAAATATCTTTAAAATGTAATCTCGATGATGCAAGCGCACTAATACTAACTGATAGGAGACATTTAGATAATAATCCTAAATTTGTAACCAAAAATGATATAATGTCACTTTTACATAAGATCAATTCGACCAAATCAATTGAAGAGTTATAACATTGCTTAAGAAAATGACCTTTGATGTGTAGTAGATGGAAAACCTAATACAAAATATACAAATATGTAACCATAGAAAAAAATTATCTAGATAAATAATGAAGGCAATCATATTAGCTGGTGGCGTTGGAACGAGAGTCTCTGAAGAGACACATATTAAACCAAAACCTATGATCGATATTGGTGGAATGCCAATCTTATGGCATATAATGAAAATTTATTCTGCATATGGAATAAATGATTTTGTAATTTGTTGTGGTTATAAAGGATATGTAATTAAAGAATATTTTGCAAATTATTTCTTGCATATGTCAGATGTAACATTTGATATAAAAAATAATAAAATGAGTGTGCACCGAAAATTTGCAGAACCATGGAACGTTACACTAGTCGATACTGGCGTTAATACAATGACTGGAGGTAGATTAAGAAGAGTAAAAGAATATGTAGATGAAAAAACTTTTTGTTTCACATATGGCGATGGTGTTGCAAATATACAAATTGACAGATTAATAAGATTTCATAATGAATGCAAGACTATTGCAACTGTAACTGCAGTGCAACCACCAGCTAGATTTGGAGCGTTAGTTGTTAAACAAGATAAGGTTATTTCATTTAAAGAAAAACCTCTTGTAGATGGAAATTGGATAAATGGCGGCTATTTTGTATTGGAACCTTCAGTTTTTGATTACTTGAAAGATGATTCGACTGTTTGGGAGAATGAACCGCTTGAAGAGTTAGCAAGAGAAGGACAACTGTCTGCATACAAACATTCTGGATTCTGGCAACCACTAGATACTCTAAGGGATAAAAACAAGTTAGAAGATTTGTGGTCAAAAGGAACCGCACCGTGGAAAATTTGGTGAATTCGAGTTACGTTATACGCAAATCATAATTAACCATTTTTTGATCTATCAACCATTTAAGATACTTTACACGGTGGAATTTCTTATCTAAAAAATCTTTTTCTTCCATACCTATTTCTACAAATTTTTTATACATTTCTTTGATTCCGTCATCTAATTTCTTTCTAGTTTGATATCCTAATTCATTTTTTATTTTATCAAAACTGACTCTATATGATCTAGAATCTTTATCTGCATTTTCTGTATATGATATTTTTGAATGTGGAACTATTGATTCAATAATTTCTGCCAGTTCTTTTATTGTATAGTTATTATCATTACTTCCTACATTAAAAACCTGCCCCTTAATCCTGTCTTCTGGACATTTTAAAACTTGGATGAAAGCACGTGCCATATCTTCAACATGGATTAAAGGTCTCCAAGCACTTCCATCACTTAATAGTTTAACTAATCCAGTTGTAACTGCGGAACATGTTAAATTGTTTGCTACTAAATCAAGTCGCATATTTGGAGATAAGCCATAGGCAGTTGCACTCCTCAAATTGACAGGAGAAAAATTCTCATCTTTTAATTTTGACAAATCATGTTCAGCAAACACTTTAGATTTAGCATATGCGGTAAGAGGCAAGAGTTCAGAATTTTCATTAACAATTTCTTGGCTTGAGCCGTAGGATGAGCATGAAGAAGAAAAAATAAAACGTTTGACACCTGCTTTCTTTGCAGTTTCAGCAAGTTTAATGGTAGTTTTGTAGTTTATTTCAAAAGTTATGTCTGAGTTTAGTTCACCCAAAGGATCATTCGATAATGCTGCAAGATGACAAATTGCATCAATTCCTGAAAGATCTTTTATTTTTATATCTCTAATATCTCTTTTGGGTTGAGTTTCATTACTAGAGCTAGCGAAATTTTTTGGAAAGTAACCAATATCGTATACTTCAACCTCAAAATTTTCATTTCTAAGTATTTCTACGAGAACTGTTCCTATATAACCTAAATTTCCAGTAACTAGTACTTTCATGAATTTCTAGAATTAAAGCCTTATTTAATCAATTTTTATTTTGAAAAATATTAAATGATAACTGATTTTATAACAATCCGATTAAATTATGAAAAATAAAATGTGTAGATTTTGTGGTTCTATTTTGAATCAAGTTTTTTTGGATCTAGGTGAAACTCCTTTAGCTAATTCTTTCCTTAGTAAATTTGATTTACAGAAAAATGAGCCATTTTTTCCACTTCAAGTTTATGTATGTAATCAATGTTATTTGGTTCAGTTAAAACAATTTAAAACTCCTAAGGAAATTTTTTCAAAATATGCCTACTTTTCTTCCTACTCCAGCTTGTGGCTAAAACATGCAGAAAAATATGTTGAAATGATCACAAAGCGATTTCATTATAACTCAAACAGCCTCGTTATTGAACTAGCAAGCAATGATGGTTACTTACTACAATATTTTAAGAAAAAGCAGATTCCAGTTCTTGGAATTGAACCGGCTGAAAATGTGGCAGAAGAAGCTAAAAACAGAGGAATCCCAACAATCATTAATTTTTTTTCTGAAGATTTGGCTATCAAACTAAAAAACGAAGGAAGGCAAGCAGATCTAATCGTAGCTAATAATGTGTTAGCACATGTACCAGAACTAAACAAATTTGTTAAAGGTATTAAGATTTTGTTAAAAGATAATGGAATTGCAACAATAGAATTTCCACACCTATTAAATTTGATAGAAAAAAATCAATTTGATACAATCTATCATGAACATTTTTCATATTTTTCATTGTTTACTGCAATGAAAGTATTTTTTCATCATAATCTACAAATCTTCGATGTTGATGAAATTCCCACACATGGAGGATCTCTTAGACTATATGTAAAACACACAACTAACAATTATTTGAAAATAACATCCAATGTAAAAGTAATTCTTGATAAAGAGCGAAAATATGGATTAAATGATATTAATACGTACAAAAATTTTTCAAAGAGAGTTATACAAGTAAAGGAAAAACTATGTGAGTTTCTTTTAGAAGCTAAAAAATCTGGTAAAAAAGTTGTTGGTTACGGAGCTCCTGCAAAGGGTAATACTTTACTAAATTTTTGTAATATCAATGTAGATTTGTTATCTTATACTGTTGATAAAAATATACACAAGCAAGAACTTTATCTTCCTGGTACGCATATTCCAATAAAACATCCTGAGGAAATAAAAAAAACAATGCCTGACTATTTACTTATATTGCCATGGAATCTTCAAGACGAAATCATGTCAGAGATGAGTTTTATCAGAAAGTGGGGTGGAAAATTTGTGATTCCTATTCCTGAGGTGAAAGTTATTTGAAATTTACTGAGACTAAGCTTAAAGGATCTTATGTAATTGATATTGAAAAAGATGAAGATGAAAGAGGATTTTTTGCTAGAACTTTGGAAAGAAGGAAATTTTTAGAATTAGGTTTAGATATAGAGTTGTTTCAGTGTAATATTTCATTTAATAAGCAAAAAGGGACTATACGTGGAATGCACTATCAAGAACCACCGTATGAAGAAGTTAAAATTGTTCGATGTACACAAGGAAAAATATTTGATGTAATTATTGATTTAAGACCTGATTCTGATACATATAGAAAGTGGTTTGGACTTGAATTAAGTTATGAAAATTACAAAATGATTTACATTCCTAAAGGATTTGCTCATGGATTTCAAACGCTTGAAGATAATACTGAAGTATTTTATCATATGTCAGATTGTCATATGCCAAAATATGCAAAAGGAATTCGTTGGGACGATAAAGTTATTGATATAATATGGCCATTAAAACCAACTATTATTTCAGATAAAGATCGTTCATACAAACCAATTATCTAAATTGAAATCGGTTACAATAAAATATTTAGTTAATGTGCATACCCATAAATTCAAAATAAAACAATCTAATTAATAATTATGAAAATTTTCATTATGGGTGGAAGCGGGGTAATTGGTTCTTATTTTGTAAAGTCATTTACAAAAGAAAATTATGAAATAAGATATAGCTATTACAATAATAAGCCTCCCTATCCAAGTGGTATTAAATTAGACATAAAAGATCGTAGTAACACAGTAAAAACATTAAAAAAAATTCAACCAGATCTTGTTATTATAGCAACTGCTTTAGCTAATGTAGATTTATGTGAGACCAATCCTTCTTTAGCAGAATTAATCAATGTTGAAGGAACTCGGAATATTGTGGATGGTTGTAAAATGATCAATAGTAAAATAGTATTCATTTCTACATCAGCAGTATTTAATGGAAAAAAACATGAATATTATGAAAATGATAAACCACAGCCTACAAACATATATGGTTTAACTAAATTACAAGGTGAGAAAATAATTCAAGAATCAGATTTAGAATTTTTGATTCTTAGAACTGATCAGCCATATTGTTGGAAAGAAAAATGGCAGCATACCAATTCTGTAATTAGGGTTATTGATAATCTGAAAAAAAATCTACGATTTAAAGAAATTGTAGATTGGTATAATATGCCTACGTATGTTCCAGATTTTATTAATGCTACAAAAGAACTTATTCGAAAAGATTTGGGAGGAATTTTTCACTTAGTAGGTCCTGATTTTATTAGTAGATATGAATGGTCACAAAAGGTAGCTGATATTTTTCACTTGAAAAAAGAATTAATAAAACCGATTAATTCTTTAGAATTGAAATTACCTGTAAAGCGGAATAATGTAAAATTGAATAATGACAAATTGTTGCAAAAGACTGGATATAGAATGATTGGAGTAGAAGAGGGGTTAAGAAAGATGGAAGTTGAACGACACAGTTTCTAAGTTATATTTTTCTTAATTTAATCTAACTAAATAAAGGATAATACAACATGGAGTTAATAACTAAATGAATGATGTGACGCCAGCTAAAATTACCATAGGCTTACCTGTTTACAATGGTGCAAAATTTATTCGTAATGCAATCCGCTCCCTCTTAAAACAATCATATACAAATTTTGAATTAATAATTTCTGATAATTCCTCTACTGATGAAACCGAATCAATTTGCCAAAATTTTGCACAAATGGATAAAAGAATCAAGTATATTCGTCAACACAAGAATATGGGAGTAGTGTGGAATTTCAATTATGTATTACAGAAGGCAAATACAGAATATTTTATGTGGGCAGCTGCTGATGATGTTTGGCATCCAGAGTTTATACAAAAGAATTTAACATTTCTTGATAAAAATCCTAGTTTTGTAGGTAGTACTAGCGAAGTAGAGCTCTTTTATGAACCATGGGAAGAAAAAGATTTTGAAAAACTCAAAGATATAACACCGACTAAAAAATACCAGTGGGTTCATCCACTTATAGGAAATTATGAAGAAAAAGTTAGATTTCTTTTTGGTTTCAAGAAATTTGAATATGCGTATGCGATTTATCGCACTAAATATCTGAAAAAATCTATGATTAAAAAGATATTCCTTAGTTGGGAAATCCCAATTATTCTCAGGATATTGAAATATGGAAATTTGAATGTGGAGGATGGAGTGATGATGTATAAGTATATGGGTGGTAAAACAGAATCCAATTATTACAAAAAATTATTTAGTACCACTAGAAAACAAGGTTTTGGGATTTTACATTGTCTTTTTCCTTTTATTCCTTTAACAATACACTGCTTAATGATTGTAGGTCCTAAGATATTTTTTCGACACTTACTAGGGAGTTTTATTAAATATAATTATAGAGCGCAAAGATTAGTTTTTCTCGATATATTTTCAAGAGAAAGATTCAAGTAATTTTTTAAAAATCGTTAATAGAATTTTGAACGAGGGTTATCAGGTTCTAAATTCAAAATTTCAGAAATATTATTTTGAATCACTCTATTAATCCAATCTATTTTGTCGCTTAATGGTTTGAATGATGTTTGAGTATGGTACAAAATTATAAAGTATCCTGAATTAGTTTTAATATCTTCTGTATCGATGTTTATTAAAATTACATTATTAAAATGAGCATCAATTAAATTTGTGGCTGTTAAATTAGCGTCTGCCAAATTAACATGATCTAAATTATTATTTTTCAAATTTGCATTGAATAAATATGCATGTGCCAAGCTAGTATGATATAAAATTGTAGTAGTAAGATCAGTATTAGAAAAATTAGCACCAGATAAAATCGAGTATGAAAAATCAGTATTTTTTAAATTTGCTTCTTGAAAATTTATACCACTACCACGAACATGTTGCAGTTTTGCATTTTCCAAATTTGCGCCTTCCAAATTAGCATCTCGAAGTGTACTCCCGCTTAAAATTGCATTTTGTAAATTTGCATTCCTGAGATTTGCCGCTTCAAGATATGCTCCATATAATGTTGCATTTTCCAAATTTGCACCTTCCAGATTTGCTTCAAAAAGATTTGCTCCAGACAGATTCTTATTTTTAAGATTTATACCACTAAGATTCTTTCTCGATAAATCTAAACCAGATAAATCGTTGGTTTTAAAATCTGTATCATTTAATTCCATATAATCTTCATGATGTTGTAAAATATTTGTATGTAGAAATTCTTTTTTGAGTTGTATATTTGACAAGTCAAGATCTAGTGATCTTACTTTATCAATTTCAACTCCAAACAGATTAGCACCTTTAATGTTTGTATTACTTAAATTTGCGTTAGTAATTTTTGCATTATACAAATCACTATTCTGTAAGTTTGAATTAGTTAAATCGGCATTGATCAGATTTGCATGTCTTAAAGTGGTATTTTGAAGATCAGTATTCTTAAGATTCGTCTGATAGAGTTTTGCGCCATAAAGATTAACTCCTACTAAATTAGCACCTTCTAAGTTAGCATACGATAAATCTGCACCAGATAAATTAGTGTCTTTAAATTTTGCATTTTTAAGTTCTGCAAATGTTAAAATTGTATTATGAAGATTAGAATTAGTAAAATCAGTTTGTGTGAAGCTCATATATGAAAGATAGGCACCACAAAAATTGGCACCTCTTGCATCAGAAAATTTAAAATTTGTATTTTTAACATTCGCTTTGTAAAAGTCTACTAATCTAAGTTTTGCATTTTCCAAATTTGCGCCTTCCAAATTAGCATCTCGAAGTGTACTCCCGCTTAAAATTGCATTTTGTAAATTTGCATTCCTGAGATTTGCCGCTTCAAGATACGCTCCATATAATGTTGCATTTTCCAAATTTGCACCTTCCAGATTTGCTTCAAAAAGATTTGCTCCAGACAGATTTGCCCCTCTTAAATTAGCATTTTGTAAATTTTGTTGAGTTAAAGAATAACCAGCTAAATTGCAATATGACAAATCTATTTTATGAATTGTTAGTTTATCTTTAGCGCTATACTCATGCATGAATTCTTTACATTGTTGTAATTCATTTGAATCATGAATTTTCTTAGTGATTTCTAATTCTTCTGAATAAGATATTTGACTAGAAATAATTATCAAACTGGCAATAATAATTTGTATGTAATTCACTCTCATACTTGGTTTCAAGTCATTATATTAGATTTATTACTTTAATCTACAAAATTGAAAGTCTACATGTTGTTAGATTCATTAGTTTTGCTTGGATAAAATTATCTAGTGTTTTTCTGATAATTAATAGTGCTAATAGCATAATGGTGATTATTTATAGTATGAACTAAATCCTACACCAGGATCATTGATTATCAGCTGCTTTAAATTCAATAAACGGCAATATTTAGAAAATATTATGAGAGTTATTATTGCATCAGGAGCTGGAGGAGGCACAGCTAAAGGCAGAATTGGAAAATATTTTCATTTAAAAGAATTTGGTGAGTCACTAAAAAAACATGGAGTTGAATATTTACTTGTAAAGGAATCTGATTACATATCTGGTTTTCCAAGTAAAAATCCTAAAGACTGGTTTTCAAAAAAAAAAATTCATAATTTAATCCAAGAATTTAATCCAGACATAGTCTTCGTAGATCGACAATCTCATTTTGCACTAGAGACCATAAAAATTGGAATTCCTCTATTTGTTTACTTGAGAGGGAATTATTGGATGGAAGTTGAGTGGGCAAAGAAAACAATATACAAAGATCCTTTAATGAGACTGGTTGTTAATTTAAGAAAAAAAATCGCAAACAAAGTCTTTTCTAAATGTCAAGGAATTTTTATGACAGCAGATTATCTCGATTGTGTAATAAAAAAGCATATTCCAAATGCAAAGACCTTCCATTTCTTAGAAGGGCTTGATGTTTCTAGGTGGTATCCATCACCTGGAATGCATTTAGAACATCCATGTGTTGGGATGCTGCAAGACGCAAATTGGTGGGGCAAAACTAAAGAGATATTAGTTTTAGATAAGGTACTTGAAAGAATGCCCAATGTTCACTTTTATTGGGCAGGCGATGGTCAATACAAGAAAGGAATTTTAGAAAAATTGACAAAACATAAAAATTTTCACTATCTTGGAAGCCTAGAGTATCCAGATACGGTTAGAAAATACCTTACAGAAATAGACGTTTATGCATTACCTACTGGTATGGATACCACACCGTTATCTTGTAGAGAAGCAATGTCAATGGAAAAACCTGTTGTGGCCTCCAAAGTGGGCGGAATTCCAGAGATGGTCTATGATGGCAAAACAGGATTCTTAGTGGGAGAGGGGGATCATAATGCTTGGATTGAAAAACTGACAAAATTGCTTTCTGATCAAGAATTACGCAGAGAATTTGGAAAAAATGGAAGAAAATTAATTATTGATAAATTCAACTGGGATAAATTAGCAGAGAGTTTCATAAAGATTACATCAGCGTATGTAAAGGATGAAAATTCATAGTTTTTTATCCGGTCTCATTTCTTTAGTAATAAATAATCTATACCAGATTTCTACTGCTAATAATCCCAAAAATTTGTTCACATATTTAACATCTAATTCTTCTTTATCGATATATTTATTGATCCATTTTTCATTTATCCAACCATCATTTACTACTCTTGCATCTGCCAGATATTTTTTGCATATCTTACTACCGTGTGACTTCCACAGGTTTATTGTGTTTACATTAAAACCTAGTTTTTCCCTAGAAACCAATTGTTCTTTTTTATATTTTTGAAGAATTTTTCGCAGTAAAATCTTCCCCGTATTTGTTTTAGGATCATACTTAAAATTATTAGGTATATGTGTAGCATACAAAATCATTTTTTTAGATAATATTGGTGAAATTGAATTGAGGTAAAAATAATTGTGTAATTTTGTATTTACTGGTAGAAAATTATATAGTAATTTACCATTAAAATCAGCAAGAAAAACCTGATCTATATTTTCTAATGAATTATCAAAATAAGGTATTAACAGATCGTAAATTATTTTCCATGAAAAATCAGTTTTTTTTGTAAATAACTTTTCTTGATCTGGTACATGATCTCTTTCATGACATTCTAGATAAGATTTTGTCTTATCTAATGGTGGCGAGTTGTTAGCTATCAAAGAAAGGAATTTTTTATATCTAAACGTATATCCGCCAAATAGCTCATCACCACCATCGCCTGACATCATATATTTTGAAAATAAGGAAGAATTTTTACAAACATGATACCAATGAAGGTCCCAGAAAGGCTGTTTGATGATACTGATTGCCTTTGGTAGTTCAGCAAGATAGTTATCTAGGTATATAACAGTTTGATGAATGTTAAAATCATCGGCTATTCTTTTTGCATCATAAGTTTCATCCACACTTTTTGCAAATTTTATTGAAAATGCTTCTACTTCAACATTAGGAAAAATCTTGTTAAATAATGTCAAAACAAGAGTTGAATCTACCCCCCCACTTAATGCGATAGAAACTTTTTCAATCGTTTTATCAAACGAATTTTTGATAGAGTTCTCTATTAATTTTTGAATAAAATCTATTGATGGGTTTTGATTACTTGGTATAAAGTTATTCCATACAAGTTTTGGCAAAAGTGATTTTTGAGTTGGAATGTAACGAAGTGTCAGAACGTATATCAGATCATGTGGATTAATAATGACATTCTTAGTTTCTTCCACGCCCTATTCCTCGAAATATCAATCCTGCCTTTTTTGCTGCATTAGTTTCAATTACTCCCCTACAATCTATCACTACGGGGCTTTTCATTTTGATTGCAAATAATGTAGGATCTATATCACGAAATTTATCATGAGCTGTTATTATAACAGCTACATCTGCATTAGAAATTGCGTCTAGAAGTGTTTCTTCGGTTTTTATTCCAAAAATCTCAACGGAAGTAAAATAAGGATCAAAAATTTTGATTTTTGCTCCAGATTCTAACAGTTTTTTTACTAGTGGTTCTGCCGGAGTAATCTGTAGATCTTTGACATTTGGTTTGTAGGACACTCCTAAAATAGTAATTGTGCTATCAGGGATAGTTTTTTTGCATTCGTTTAAACCATTGCTAATTAAATTCACTACGTGTTGTGTCATACCTTCATTGATGTGTTTGCTCAAAGCAACTATTTTCAACAAGTCGCCATTAATTTTACGTGCAGAGTTGAGAATTTGGTTTGAGTTGACGGGCAAGCATGGTCCTCCTACACCAGGTCCTGGAAAATGAGTTTGAAAGTTGTATTTTTTATCTGCAGCTTCAAGCACTTTATAAACATCTATACCAAGTTTCTCAAAAAGAATTGCAAGCTCGTTTACAAATGCTATGTTAACATAACGGAAAACATTCGTTGTAAGTTTTACCGCATTAGCACTTTTGCAATCTGGCATTTTTATTAACTCAACAGGAAAAACATGATGATAAATTTCCATTATAATATTTGAAGTATGTTCATCAAAGGCTCCTACCAACCGTGGTAGATTTTCAAAATCATGAAAAATTTCTCCTGGATTCGCATTTTCTGGGCACACACCTATTCCAAAATTTTTTCCAGCTTCAAATTTATGATTAGTACCTTCAATTATTCTAATAAACTCATTTTCAATAAAGCCAGGTTCTACAGTACTTTCGACTATAATCAAAGAAAAAGGTCTCATTATTTGATTCAATTTTTTACCAACAGATTCAAGAGCAGAATAATCAGGTACACATTTATCATCGATAGGAGTTGGAAGAGATAATATTATAACATCGCATTGTGGAACAGCTTTTTCAATTTCAGTTGTAGTTGATAATAGTTTTTTTGAAATAACATAATCAAATATTTTTTCATATCCAGGTTCATCCTTTAATGGAAAATTACTCGAATTAATCATGTTCACTAAATTACTGTTAATATCAACTCCAATTGTTCCCAATCCTGACTTTGCAAATGATATTGCGGTAGGCAGACCAATTCTTCCAATTCCTATTACACAAACCTTTATTTTTCCATCGGAAAGTAGTTTTTTTACATCTCCTAAATTCTTGGTAATTATTTCTAAGTTATTTTGATTCACTCTTAATTTCTCCGAATTGCATGCACTAGTTTTATGACAATTAATATTAGTTTGTTCTAAAAATCACCAAAATTTAAAACTATAATAGTTGAAAATAAAGCAAATTTTTATGATGAAATCGGTTATAACCGCTGCTGGAAAAGGTACACGACTTTTACCTATTACAAAGGAGCTTCCAAAAGAAATGATGCCTATTTTCTCAAAAATGTATGGGAGTGGAAGAGTTGTAATGCCATTATTACAGTTTATCTTTGAGCAGCTGTATACAATTGGGATTAGGGATTATTGTTTTGTTGTGGGCAGAGAAAAAAGATCTATCGAAGATCATTTCACACCCCACGAATCATATCTTAAAGAGATCAGCAGTGAATACAAAAAATTAATTACAAACTTTTATCGACATTTAGAAAAATCACACCTTATGTGGGTTAATCAAAACAAGCCGTTGGGTTTTGGTGATGCCGTTCGAAGAACAGAAAAGTATGTTGGGATGGACGATTTTGTAGTACATGCAGGAGATGTAGCAATACTTGGAAAACAGCACCCAATTTCACGGTTAATTAAGATAGCTAAAAACGACGAGGATATTTCTGCTATACTGTTATTTAAAAAAATAAAAAATCCAAAAAGATTTGGTGTTCCAAAAATTTCAAGTATTTCTAACTCATTATATCGAGTAGATGAAATAGAAGAAAAACCATCTAAGCCTAAATCCAATTTTGGGGTATTACCAATATATTATTTTAAATCAGAAATTTTTGAATATCTTAAAAAAATCAGACGGGGAAAAAACAACGAGTTTCAACTTACTGATGCTATACAAAAAATGATCGAGAGTGGTAGAAAGGTAGTCGGCATTACACTAGAAAAGGATGAAGTAGACATAGATGTTGGAACCGTAGAGTCTTACAAATCATCCCAAGACATTACTTACAAGATCGCATGATTTTTAATTCTAATCAAAATCAAAAAAAATATGAAAATCGCAGTTATAGGTTTAGGTTTTGTAGGTCTTTCGTTGGCAACAGTTTTAGCAACAAAGAGTTTTTCTGTTATTGGTATTGACTCTGATAAAAACAAAATATCAACATTAAGAAATTGCAAAATTCCTTTTTATGAGCCTCGTCTTGATATTTTATTAAAAAAGACATTAAAACGGAAATTAATTGTTTCGTCAGATATTTCACTGATTAAGGATTGTAAATTAATTTTTATATCAGTAGGAACACCACCGCAAAATGATGGATCTATTGATTTACGAATGATTCAATCTGTTACAGCTCAAATAGCCCAAATATTGACTCAAATGAAAAATGAACCAATAATATTAGTTAAAAGCACAGTTATTCCTGGTACTACTGAAAAAAAAATTCTGCCAATTTTAGAAAAAAAATCTAGAAAAAAAGTGGGAAAGAATTTTGGTTTAATAACAAATCCAGAATTTCTTAGAGAAACAAAGGCTGTTGAGGATACATTACAGCCACATGTTGTAGTTTTAGGAGGAAATAATGATAAATTTTTAAAATTTGTTAAAAAATTTTATTCACGACTTCATCCAAATGTACCTATAATTTCAACTAACCATCAAACTGCTGAAATAATAAAATATGCAAATAATTCATTTTTGGCAACTAAAATTAGCTTCATTAATCAAATTGCAAGAATCTGTGAAGCTATACGAGGAGCTAATGTAGATGATGTTGCAAAAGCAATAGGATTGGATCCCAGAATAGGTCCCCTTTTTTTAAATGCGGGTCCTGGTTATGGTGGTTCTTGTCTTCCAAAAGACATCAAAGCAGTTATTAATTTTGCTTCACAGGCTGGTGTTAATTCTTCTCTTCTTAATGCGGTCGAATTAATCAACGAGGACCAACTTTTTAACATAATATCTATTATTAAGAAAAAGCTTAGTCCTATAGTAGGTAAAAAAATAACAGTGCTTGGACTTGCATTTAAACCAGATACTGATGATGTGAGGGATTCTGTATCTTTAAAATTAATTAAGCTTTTGCTCAAAAACAAAGTTAGTGTAGTTGTACATGATCCAATAGCAATTGAAAATACAAGGGCAATTTTCGATTCGAAGATTTACTATGCAAAATCCGTAAAAGATGCACTCAGGGGAAGTAATTGTGCAATAATAATGACTGCTTGGAAAGAGTATAGTGTTCTCAGTAGCAAAGATTTTAAGCTTATGAAAAAACAACTAATCATAGACTGTAGAAGAATATTAGCAGAAAAGAAGTTAGATGTAGAGTATTATGCTGTTGGGATAGGTCTCTAATTTAGTATAAAAACAGATTTAGTTATCTTAGCTTTAATTTAAGATTTTACAAATTCTTTCATAAGTGTTACCAAGGATTCTACTGCTTTATCATTTGTCAGATTTTTCATAGTGTATTCCCTTCCTGCTTTTGCTATTTCTTCCCACTTTGAATTATCTGTATCATTAAGAAATTCTTCCATTTTTTTCTTGTAATTTTTTTCATTGATAAAGATTGCAGTCTCTCCATCTTTAAAACCAAGAATATCAGCTTTATTTTTTTCTGTAACTTCCATGAATGTAAGACACCCAGCTGCTGTGTTTTCCCAATATTTGATGACAGGATATAATGAGTGTGCTGCAATTGAGCCTGCGTATTTCATTAGCAATAATGGGTATTTGTCATTAATGTATTCATGTTGCAGCGTAGTTGTATAATCAACATATGGTAATTTAATACACTTTGTCCTTAATTTGTAGTGTCTATACAAGCTTTGTTCACCACGACTAAAAATATCTTTGACTCTTGATCGTAGTTTTGTACTTCCAGTAGCCCCTGAACACAGAATTTTGTTTTTTATTCTCTTCGAAAATGGAGTAATATTTTCATATAGTGCTGGTTCAAGACCATATAAGATAACTTTGTATTTGAAATTTTTTGGGTAGTATAGGTAGAAAAAGCTTTCTGGCAAATAACCAAAGTAATAATCTATTTTGTATTTTTCATGATATTGGATTTTCCCCTTTATTTTTGCATCATGTGCATCGTTTATTCTACATATTACAGGAATGTCAAGGTTTCTTATTCCAATTAATTCATCAGGTGTGCCCCATGGGTGATTCTCCCATAATAAGATAATATCACAGCTATTTTTCAGTTTAGATGTATCAAAGCTATTTTCTGCTGGAAAATAAGATACTTCAAGTTCTTGATTTCGTTTCAACGCATCCATGAAGAAATGATAGTATGTTGTAGCCCATGCTGTTTTTGTCATATATAGATTTGATGCCTTGTAGATAAATGCGACTCTAATTTTTCTAGACATTCTATTGTTTGCTTTGTTTCAGATCAATATTTACTATTTTGACCACCATCTGAATTTCATTTTTGCAAGAAAAGGAATTTTAGAATTCAGTTTCTCTCGTCTTTTAATTATTAACGATTCATATCTTCGGTGTTTTTTTAAAAATTTCAAATATTTTGATTCAGGATACAAAGTTTGTAATGGTTCTTTAAGTGAGCTACTATGAATCCAACACATTCCATATTCTGGATCTGATGGAATCTTCAGTTTTTCTAAGTTGCGTTCCTTATCAACATCAATCAGTGTTGTGTCAAAATTTTTCTCAACTTCATTTTCAATAAATTCTTTAACGCCATAGAGTGGCCGTTGTATATAGTCATCAAAAAGAATGCCAAAATCTTTATCAACCACACTCAAAGTTGAATAAAAGTCATGTTTGACTGCATCATAATAATGTGCACCGTCAATATACGCAAGCTGAATTTTAGGGAATTTTGTGTTATTCATTATTTCACCTGAATAGCCATTAAGCATCACAATATGATTCAGCCAATTTTTTTGTGCTGCTTTAGACCAAAGTTCGTTTAATGATATTGATTCTATGTGAGGTAAAAATTCATTACCATAATTAATTGGTCGTTCAAAAGACACTTGTGGGGAAAATCGATCGATTGTAAAGATTTTTCCATCTATATTATAATCACTCATTGCCCATGCCATACATAAAGTACTATATCCTCCGCCGGTACCAAATTCTAAAACATTTGTGGGTCTAAATTTTGCAATAAGACTATAAAGTAGTGGTCCTCTTTCATAATTCAGGCGCCAAAAATTTCCTTTTTCATCTTTCCATAACGAGGTAAGATCACCTAGTTTCCAAAATTTTTCTTTATATGGGATTTTAACGCCTAATATGGAAATGAAATCGTCTGCAGCAATTTTTTGCATGTTAAAATCAATTAAGATAGAAATTTTAGTATTCCTTTAATTACTGTTCATATTTGTTGAATCGTATGAATTTTCTCGTAAGTGGGGGTGCTGGATTTATTGGTAGTCATCTTGTAGAACAATTGGTATCAGATGGTCATGATGTCACTGTAATGGATAATCTACATACTGGTAATAAAGAAAATCTAAAACGAATAATAAATCAAATTGAATTTGTTGATGGTGATATTAGAGATTATGAACTTGTGAAAAGATTATTTAAAAACAAAAATGGTGTTTTCCATGAAGCAGCCTTAGCATCAGTACAAGAATCTTTTACAAAACAGAAAGAATATCATGATGTTAATGTGAATGGAACAGATAATATTCTAAAACTTGCTAAAGAATTTAAAATTAAAGTTGTATATGCTAGTTCCTCCAGTGTTTATGGAAATCCAACAAAAATTTCTATAAAAGAAGATGCCCAAAGAAAACCGATCAATCCATACGCTCAAACTAAATTAGAAGATGAATATTTGGCAGAAAAATATTCAAAAATAGGTGTTTCTGTCATAGGCTTGAGATATTTTAATGTGTTCGGAGAACGGCAGTCTGATGAATATGCTGGAGTTATAAAATTATTTTTGGAAAGAATACAGCAACAAAAACCACCTCTTGTAAATGGTGATGGTTTACAAACACGAGATTTTGTATATGTTGGTGATGTGGTGAATGCAAATATACTGGCTATGAAGAGTCAATTAAAACAAGGCTTCATAAATATAGGCTCAGGAAATTCAATTTCTATTTTAGAGTTAGCTAGAGCAGTAATAAAATCGTCTAGTTTACCATTAGAGCCTATTCATAAACCAGCATTGGAAGGAGATGTAAGGGCAACTCTAGCAGATATCACATTAGCAAAGAAATCGTTAAACTGGGAACCAAAAATTAAGTTAAAGGATTGGTTAGATAAAGTAATATCTAAAATGAAAATTGAAGCTAAACATTGAAAACTTATTTTTATGAAAACTTGATGATGTGAAAATATTGAAATTATTAATTGGCGGATCAAGCTCCAAATTTTTTCATTTGAAAGAATTTGCAAATGCGTTAGAAAAATTTGGTATTGAGTGCAAAGTGGTTTTCGATGCAGACTATGCAGATGGGTTTCCTAACAGAAAAATAAGTAATTGGTTTAGATCAAATGAAAAATTTAAAAAATTGATTCAAGAATTTAAACCGACCGCAATTTTTGTTGATAGACAAAGGCATTTTGGTTTAGCTTCTAGTAAAACCACCATACCGTTATTGGTTCATCTAAGAGGGAATCATTGGGAAGAACTTAAAATGGCACAAAACACATTGTACAAATCTTTTCCAAAGAATATTGCGTTAAAAAAATGGGAAGAAATAGCAGAGAAATGTTTTACATCTTCAAAAATAATTTTACCAATATGTAATTTTTTAACAAAAATTGTTAGAGAACGTTATCCAGATAAACCCATTGAAACATTGTATCAGGGAATTTCTCCATTAAATTGGTATGATAGCGGTGGTATGAATTTAAGACATCCATGCGTTGGATTACTTCAAAGTGCCGTAATCTGGGAAAAAGCAAGAGAATTATTAACTTTAGAAAAAGTTTTGAAAGCAATGCCTGATGTTATGTTTTATTGGGTTGGAGATGGTCCCTACAAAGACAAGATTCTTCCAATATTAGAAAAATATCATAACTTCAAATGGTTGGGTCATTTAGCATATCCTGATCAGGTAAGACAGTTTCTTTCTGAGATTGATGTATATGCTCTTATAAGTGGTATAGACATGTCCCCACTAACTTTACAAGAAGCGCAATTGATGAAAAAACCAGTTGTTGCAACTGATGTTGGTGGCGTACCTGAGCTTATGAAAAATGGCAATACTGGTTTTTTGGTAGACAGACAGAACTCACAACAAATAATTGAAAAACTTTCAATGTTATTAAATGATAAAACTAAGTCTAAGAGTATGGGAGAAGATGGTAGAAGGTTCGTAGAAGAGAATTTTAGATGGGAAAAAATTGCTCAAGATTTTATTGATATTATACACAAACATCTAAGTTAAAAATAGATTTACTGTAAAAGTTTTTTATAGAATTCAATGTATTTTGGCAAGATTACATCCCATGTCATATTTTTTCTAACAAATTCATATCCTTCATCAGCGAGTTTTTTTGCATATTCTTTATTTTTCAACAAGCTATTTACTGCTTCAGCAAGTTCTGTGGGATCATTTGGTTGAATTAGTATCCCTGTTTTTTCATGAGTAACTAATTCCGGTATTCCTCCCACATTAGTTGCAACAACTGGAATTTTTAGGTAGAATGCCTCTTTGATAGTAGTAGGTAAACTTTCAATTCTAGATGGAACAACTATCACGCTTGAAGATTTTAGGACTTTCATTGCATCTTCCCATAAAAGATCAGTGCAATATACGATATTTCCATTTATTTGCGGTTCAGCGTCTTTAAGAATATCAATTCCTTTTTCATAGCTGTCCCTCCCAACATAGACTACTTGATTTTCTACTTTTTCAGCTTGAGGAATTTTCTCAAATTTAGAAATATCAAGAGGAGATGGCAAGTATTCAAAATCTAATCCTAGTTTTTTCTTGTATTCACTTTGGGTTGCTTTTGAGTCTGTTGTAAGGGCATCTGGCCATTTTAAAATTTTAGATTCTGTAGTATTTGCCATAGCACTTATTGTACTTGAATGTAAGGCTTTTACCTGTTCACTATAAACTCCATGAATTGACAAAACTTTCTTTTTTCCTTTTGCAAAATGCATAGCAAATGCTGATGGAAGATTAAATGCATGTATAATGTCGTAATTTCTTTTACTAAACATTCCTTTCAATGTACTAAGAACGGCAAAGCTGGGATTTTTCAAATTTTTGATTGGTATGTGTGGCACATGCATCATTTCTACTTCAAACCCATGATCACGTAATTTACTAGCAAGCATAGCAGCATGACCTCCAATGCCACCAGAATATCTTGGTGAGATGAAAAGTAGTTTCAACTATCAAAAAAATAAATTCTGTTCTATTAATGTCTTAGATTAAATGATTTGTATAATAACTACATCAATGCTTGTTGTGCTTCGTGCATCATCTGGCTTTTTGCACAACCTACTGCCAATTCGTCACCAGCACCTCTTCGCATAAGGCCTCTATAAAGGCCATCTTCTAGTTTAACGCCTTCTCTTTTTTCCCACTCTTCAACAGTGATAGAATATTTCTTTTGAATTCTATCTCTATACCATTCTGGAATTACATTGAAGGCACAGAATGGAATAATTCTAAGATCGGGGGTAACATAATGAATATCACACCTCTGCAGTCTTTCAAGATCTTCATTATACTTATCTTGGAAGTGCATCATGCCAAGGAATAGTCCTTTAACATGCCATGAACCTACTGCGTCAAATGATCTTTTCATCAATATGTTTCCAAACATCTTTGCTAAATCTAGTCCAGCAGGTTGCTTCTTCTTATCAACAAAACTTGAGAGTTTTCTTACAACTTCAAGCATTGTAAAGTACTTGTTTTTACCTGAACGAATTTCCTCTGCCTTGTCTTCAAAGAGCTCAAGCATTCCTTGAATATCACAGAATCTTGGCATTGGAACAAGTTCCTTTGTTTCTTCATCTTGGAATACATATGTCCCTGCACCACATGCAAAATGAATTGAAAGCTCATACTTTGGTTTACTTGAAAATGCTTCAATTACATTAGTCAATGGCATACAGCTTGGAACTGGGAACCAGTCATCCACTGTAACTTGGCCCCTTGTTTGTTCTTCAATTCGTTGGATACAATCTGGAATTGTAATTCTATACTTTTCTCGTTCTGTTTTACCCATTCTACCAGTCAGAGAAACTGGTTGAAAGTTTACTGCATGGACAACATCCATGTTCTTTTGGGCATATCGAATAATTCCACCTAGTTCATGGTCATTAATTGATTTGATAACAGTTGGAACAAAAACTACCGTTGTGCCTGTCTTTCTACAACTATCAAGGGCATAAGGAATTTCCCAGTGATTCTTTGGGTTTGTTCTTGGGGTTACACCGTCAAAACTAAGATAGAGGTTATTGCAACCAGCTAGTCTTACTTCACGTGCAGCTTCTGGATCCATTGCATGTCTAATACCATTTGTATTCATCTGAACGTGATCAACTCCTTCTTCTTTCATTATTTTGATGATTTTAGTAATGTCCTCTCTTAACATTGGTTCACCACCTGTAATCTGCATAGAGTTTCCTGGAATTGGTCTTTCAGCTTTTAGTGTCTTCATCATTGCTCTGACTTGGTCAAGCGATGGTTCATACATGTAAGCACCTTCTAGTCCTTTCTTAACATAAAAGAAACAATACCAGCATGTAAGATCACATCTATTTGTGACTATCATGTTTGCAAGACCGCTATGAGACAAGTGGTTAGAACACAGTCCACAGTTATTAGGACATGAACATTTGTCAACCATCATAACATTTGGGGCATGTGCGCCTTTTCCATCTGCCCAATAAGTGCTAAATTTCTTGTACATCTCATATGAGCCAAAATAAAGCTCTTCACATTCACCATGAGTTGGGCAGGTCTTTGTCATGTAGACTCTGCTGTCTCTTTCAAAGACTTCTGCGTCTAGGATCATGTTACAATCTGGGCAAATGCTTTGAGTAAACCTAATAGTTGATTTCTTTCCTACCTTTTTTGTAGATTGATTAGCAATCTGAATTAGCGCCATTTCCTAATAGTTGGCACTTTGAAAATAGTATTTAATAGATTTCATACTTACCCCCGTTGGAGTCAGTAGAGATATTCGTATGGGGTTTAAATATCAAAAAGCGTCGAGTTAGATCGCATGAGTATTTCTGACAAGACACGAAAAGCCTTAGAGCAAATTGGGCTTACTAGTTATGAAATCAAAACTTTTACTTCATTATTAAAATCAGGCGAGCTTACTGCATCTGATCTTAGTCAGAAATCAGGCGTGCCATACTCAAAAATTTATGAGGTTTTAGGCTCTCTGGAAGAAAAGGGATGGATAGGCTCTGATGATTCAAGACCCACCAAATATTTTGCCAAATCACCTACAACCGCTCTTGATGTTACCAAGCAGAAATCAGACACCGAGTTTAAGGAGAATCAGAATGTGATTTTAAACGAACTTGTTCCGCTATATGAAAAAAGTGGCTCTAGCGAACGTCCAGATATATGGGTTTTATCAGGCGCGGTTAATATTGTTGCAAAAATTTTGGAAATAATTGAATCCTGTAGGAATGAAGTACTTATAGCAGTTCCAACAGCTAGTGAGGAATTAGTAAAACAGGCTCTACCAAAGCTTCGATCCCTTCATGATAGGGGAGTTGATGTTACAATATTAACATCAGATAAGATAAACAAGGATTCTTTGACTGCGATTTCAAGAGTTGCAAAAGTAAAGCTCAAAAAAGGATTATTTGGTGGTGGAATAATTTCCGATAAACGTTATGTAATTATTTTACTTGGACCAGAAATTGGGGATTCATCTTCTGATATGGTTGCAATTTGGGCGGATCATGCAGGTCTTGCAGGATTTGCACGCGAATATTTTGAATACTTATTAAAAGATTCAAAGGAGG
>Ga0194128_10002285_pt1 | contig 31361 bp, 23 predicted proteins | sample TA2KigCa65mmetaG_FD_148650 | JGI IMG/M metagenome (GOLD analysis project Ga0194128, IMG submission 148650) | Freshwater microbial communities from Lake Tanganyika, Tanzania - TA2015037 Kigoma Deep Cast 65m | ecosystem: Environmental > Aquatic > Freshwater > Lake | place: Tanzania: Lake...
CTCCTCGACGTACTGTTCAAGTACGCCTGCGTCGCCCTCCGGTCCGAGGCTCGCGAATCTTCGGCACTCTCGACCGCCTCGCGACGTGATCTGGTGAGAAATGCAGGCTAGCACGTCCCTGGAGCTGCCCGCGGAGCGGACAGTTGCTGCTTCCGGAGGCGGTTTGTCGCTTGACCGCCGGTCGCGGGCTGGAGTACAGGGGGCGTCGAAACCTGCGCCACGCGCGTCCGAATCAGGATTTCCAACCAGGATCGACCTGAGCGATCGGCCCTTCGTGGCGCCCCGTCGAGGGCCGAAGATGACGTCGATCTCCCGATTCACGCAGCCGAAGTCCCGCTCCTGCGCCGCGATCGCCGTCTTCACCGTCGCCGTCCTGGCGATCGCCGGGAGTGCGAGCGCGCTGACCCCCTTCATCAACTTCGAATCGGGGCAGGTGCGACCGGTCGCTCTCTCTGAGGACGGCAGCGAGCTGTACGCGGTGAACACGCCCGACAACCGGCTCGAGATCTTCTCGGTCTCGGGCGGCGGGCTCACACACGCGGATTCGGTTCCGGTCGGCCTCGAGCCGGTCGCGGTCGCGGTGCGGAACGCCTCCGAGGTGTGGGTCGTCAATCACCTGTCCGACTCGATCAGCATCGTCCAGGTCGGCTCGAGCCCGCCGCGCGTCGTCCGCACGCTCCTCGTCGGCGACGAGCCGCGCGACATCGTCTTCGCCGGACCGGGCCTAAATCGCGCGTTCATCACGACCGCGAACCGCGGTCAGAACAGCCCCGTCCACGGAGTCAACGGCGCGACGATCGCTTCACGGCTCATCACGGAAGGTGTCGGCCGTGCCGACGTCTGGGTCTTCGACGCCCTGAACCTCGGCGCCTCGCTCGAGGGCACGCCCCTCACCATCGTGACGCTCTTCGGCGACACGCCGCGCGCGCTCGCGGCGAGCGCCGACGGCAGCCGCGTCTACGCCGCGGTCTTCTTCTCCGGCAACCGTACGACGACCGTGTCGGAAGGAGCCGTCTGCAACGGAGGAGCGAGCGCCGGGGGTTGCGCGCTCGACGGGTTCACCATGCCGGGCGGCCTCGGCGGCGGCCAGGTCCCGGGCGGAATGCCCATACCGAACGAGAACTTCCAAGGTTCGGCCGCGCCCGAGACGGGTCTCATCGTCAAGTTCGATCCAGGCTCGAGCCAGTGGCGCGACGAGCTCGGCCGCAACTGGAACAACGCGGTGCGCTTCTCGCTCCCCGACCTCGACGTCTTCGCAATCGACGCGAATGCGGCGACGCCGGCTCAGGTCCAGCAGTACGCCGGCGTCGGCACGACGCTCTTCAACATGGTCGCGAGCCCGACCGATCCGGACAAGGTCTACGTCACCAATACCGAATCGCGCAACGAGGTGCGCTTCGAAGGCGCGGGCGTCGCCCTGAGCTCGACGACCGTCCGCGGCCGCCTCGCGGAGTCGCGGGTCACGATTCTCGACGGCTCGAGCGTCACGGCGCGGCACTTGAACAAGCACATCGACTACGACCAGGTCCCGAGCCCGCTCGGTACGATCGAGAAGAGCCTCGCGACGCCGGTCGGCATGGCGATCACGGCCGACGGCAGCACGCTCTACGTCGCGGCCTTCGGCTCGAGCAAGATCGGCGTCTTCGACACGACGGCGCTCGAGACGAACAGCTTCGTGCCGGACGAAGCGAGCCACATCGAAGTCAGCGGCGGCGGCCCGTCGGGCATGGTCCTCGACGAGCTGAACGACCGCCTCTACGTCTTCACGCGCTTCGACAACTCGATCTCGACGATCGACACGTCGAGCGGGAGCGAAATCGCTCACCAGGCCGTGTACAGCCCGGAGCCGGCCGAGGTCGTCGTCGGCCGTCCGATGCTCTACGACGCGTCCTTCTCGTCGAGCAACGGTGAAGCGTCGTGCTCGAGCTGCCACATCTTCGGCGATTTAGATCAGCTCGGCTGGGACCTCGGCAATCCGGACGATCCCGTCGTCTCGAGCCCGATGAGCATCAAGCTCTCCTTCGCGGCCGGCGGCAACGTCAACGGCGGCGCCGACGTCGACGAGTTCCATCCGATGAAGGGCCCCATGACCACCCAAACCCTGCGTGGGCTCTCGAACAGCGGCCCGATGCACTGGCGCGGCGACCGCGCGAACGGGTTCTTCGGCATCGGCACGGGCGAAGCGCTCTCGTTCGACAACTTCATCGTCGCCTTCGAGGGGCTCCTGGGTCGTGAGGAGCCGATCGAGGCCGCCGACATGCACGACTTCACCGACTTCGCTCTCACGATGACGCTTCCCCCGAACCCGATCCGCGCCTTGAACAACTCACTGAACGCGGATCAGACGGCCGGACGGAACTTTTTCTTCGGGAGCCGCCGCTCGGACGGGCTCGCCGTCGGCGGTGGACTCGGCTTCAACTGCAACGGGTGCCACACGACCGATGCGGCGCAGGGCTTCTTCGGCACGAACGGCGACGCGAGCTTCGAGAACGAGGAGCAGATCGTCAAGGTCGCGCACCTGCGCAACCTCTATCAGAAGGTCGGGATGTTCGGCATGCCCGACGTGAGCTTCCTGAACGGCGGGAACAACGGCGATCAGGGGCCTCAGATCCGCGGCTTCGGCTTCCTGCACGACGGCAGCATCGACACCGTCTTCCGCTTCTTCCAGGCGACGGTGTTCAACAATCAGAACGGCGTCGGCTTCAACGGCGGCGACCCGCAGCGCCGCCAGATGGAGCAGTTCATGATGGCGTTCGACAGCGATCTCGCGCCGATCGTCGGGCAGCAGGTCACGCTGACGTCGACGAACGCCGCGATCGTCAATCCACGGATCGACCTCCTGATCCAGCGTGCGGCAGCGGCGTTCACGTCGCAGATCCTCGGCGGCGCCGTCACCGAGTGCAATCTCATCGTCAAGGGCACTGTCGCGGGCCAGGCGCGCGGCTGGGTCCGGAGCTCCGGCGGCACCTTCAACAGCGATCGTGCGATCGAGCCTGCGTTGTCGGATCTCGCGCTGCGCGCACTCGCCGCGGTCCCCGGACAAGAGCTCACGTACACGTGCGTTCCCCCGGGCTCCGGCACGCGCATGGGCATCGACCGCGACCTCGACACCTATCGCGATCGCGACGAGCTCGATGCCGGCACCGACCCGGCGGATGCGGCGAGCTTCCCCGGCGTCCCGACGCCCACGCCGACCCCGATCCCGACCGCGACTCCGACGCCGACTCCGGTGCCGACGGCGACGCCGACGCCCACTCCGACTCCGATCGCGACACCGACTCCGACGCCCGTTCCGACGGCGACTCCGACGCCGACCGCGGCGCCGACGCAGACGCCGACTCCGGTGCCGACGGCGACCCCGACTCCGACCCCGACGGCTTCTCCGGCGCCCACGCCGACTCCGACCCCCGCACCGACGGCGAGCCCGTCGCCATCCCCGTCTCCGAGTCCGTCGCCCTCTCCCTCGCCGGCTCCGACCGCTTCGCCGACTCCGACCCCGGTGCCGACGTTGACGACGACGAACATCCGCGCGAGCAAGCTCACCGTGCGTGACGACGGAACTCCGCCGATCAACACCGCGGCGCGCTCGGTCCGCTTCCGCTCCGGTCCGTACAAGGGCAGTCCGAGCGGCGTGATCGCTCCGGCGCGCGGCACGGCCGGCGATCCGACGGGTGCCGGCTCGAGCGGCGGCGGCGCGACCCTCGTCGTCTACAGCCCGGACAACGGCAACAAGAAGACGATCTCGCTCCCGGTCGGGAACTGGACGGCGACCGGAACGCAGACGAGCCCGAAGTACAAGTACCAGCTCCCGAAGGGCACGATCGGAACGATCGCGAAGGTCAGGCTGCAGAGCGGGAAGGTCTCGCTGAGCGTCAAGGGCACGGGCTCGTACACGCTGCAGAGCTCCCCGCAGGAGCGGATCGCGGTGCGTCTGCGCCTCGGTACGGGCGTCGAGCTTTGCGCGATCGCGCCGGCCGACGATCCGGTGCAGTCCAACGATACGACGGCGAAGTTCTCGGGCGTCGTGAACTCGCCGGCGCCGGGAGTGTGCCCGCCGATCCCCTGAGCACCGTAGCGAAGATCGGCCTGCGCGCCAGCGAGCACGAGGGCGCGCTCGTGATCGACGTCGTCGTACAGCCTCGCGCTTCGCGCGAGGCGATCGGACCGGTGCAGGGGGATCGGCTGCGCGTCGCCGTCAGCGCGCCGCCGGTCGAGGGAGCGGCGAACGCGGCCGTCGTGCGCGCGCTCGCCGAAGCGCTCGGCGTGCCGCGCGGGGCGGTCGAGATCGTTCGCGGCCGGACGGGCCGTCGCAAGACGGTCCGGATCCGCGGCGTGAACCTCGCGACCCTCGAGCGTGCGCTGGCGTAGCTCGTGGTCCAAGGCGCGAAACTCCGCGCGCGTAGCGCGCGACCGAGATGGGAGCGAGCGCAGGAGTGGGGCCCCCGCGCGGCTTTGCCGCGTGCGGCGAGGGGCGCGTGCCCCTCGTATGACTACCCTCGCTCGTCGCGCATCCGGGTCGAAGGAACGCCGCTCTCGAAGGTGACGACGAGCTCGTTTCGCTCGACGTCGGTCCGCAGCACGCGCCCCGAGATCTCGACGATCGCGCCGTCGAGGAAGCGGAGCGCTCCCTCGATCGCTTCTCCGACGTCGGGGAGACCGCCTTCGCGAGGCGTGACCCGCGCGCCGCCGACGGACAGGTCGATCACAGAAAAGTGCGCGCCCCCGACGACGAGCTCGGGCCGCGCCGAGACCGGGTAGAGGACGCGCGGATGTGCGCGCCGCTGGTACGCGGGGGGCGTCGGAAGCGGACGGCTGCGCGCGTCGCTCGGTGCGATCGAGCCGTTGCCCGAGGAGCGGTGCAGCTCCGCGAGCTCGCGCTCGAGCTGATCGGCGACCGCGGTGAACGCTTCGGCGTCGGGTCCGCCGATCTCGGCGAGCCGGCGGTGACATTCGAGAAGGTGGTAGCCGAGCTCCTTCGAGTTGAGGCGCGTGGCGGACGGCATCGCCAGCCAGTCGACCGCCTCGACGAAGCCGGAGCGCGGCAGGATCCGCTCGAGACCGCTCGAGCCGAAGAGCTCGGTCGCGAGCCGCGTCGGCACGACGACGTAGAAGCGGGCCGCTCCCGGCGCGTTCAGGAGCCGGTGCAGGCTCGCGAGGCAGCCGAGGAACGTGCTGTCGAGATGCTTGCACGTCGACAGGTCGACCGTGATCCGCGCTCCCGGCGACTGCGCGAGGAGCTTCGGAACGACCTCGCGCAGCGTGCGGCTCTCGTGCACGGAGCCTCGACCTTCGATGCGTGCGACGAAGCCGTCGCGCGCGCGCCCGATGCGAAGCACTGCTTCCGCCGGGCTTTCTTCCGGGCCTCGAGAAAGTTCCGCAATCGACATCCTGCTCGCACCATCGGCAGGACCGGGCGCGGGGAATAGCACGGTCCGCGAGCGTGAAGCCTGCGGATCCGCGGCGTCAGGCGCTATGGAGGGTGCGCTCCCGGGGGCCGGCGAGCGCGCCCTTGCCGAGCCCGGCGAGCAGCACGATCGCGACGGCGAGGACGCCGGTCGCGGCGACGAAGACGACGGAGCGGCTTCCCTCCCGGTCGGCGAGCCACCCGGCCAGCGGCGCCGCCGCGAGGAGGAACGGAAACCCGATCGCTCCCTGGACGCCGAGCACGCGGCCGACGAGGTTCGACCCGAAGATGCGGGCGACGAGCAGTCCGTGCAGCGGGATCGCGCTGCCGAGCCCGAGCCCGACGCCGGCTGCGCCGACGAGGAACGCGGAGTACGACGACGCCGAGACGACGCGGGCGAACGCGAGCGCGTGCACGACCTGGAAGCCGATCAGCACGCCCTTCGGATTGATCCGGTCCGCGAGCGAGCCGGCGAGAAGGCTGCCCACGAGTCCGAAGATCGCGGTGAGGGACGCGGCGATCGCGGCGGACTGGCGGTCGATTCCGCGCTCCTCGAGGAACGGGACGAAGAAGAGCCCGGTCGCGACGGGCACGCAGAAGAGGAGGGCGTAGCCGATTCCGAGGAGCCAGAAGTCGAGACGTCCGAGCCACGCGCGCGGCGAGTCTTCGGCGGCCGCTTCCGTCGCGCTGACCGGCGGCGCCTCGGGCCGTCCGTCCGGGTGCTGGCCGACCTCCTCGGGGCGCTTGACGACGAACAGCGCCACCGCGGCGAACGCGATCGCTCCCGCGAGCCCTGCGAGCATCAGCATCGCTTCGCGCCAGCCGCGCGTCTCGACCCACCACGCGGTGAGGAGAGGAAGCGCGAGGCCGCCGATCGAAGGTCCCGCCGCGGAGATCGCGAGTGCCGTGCCGCGATGCTCGACGAACCAGTTGACGATGATCGCGTTCACCGGCAGCGGCCCGAAGCACGCGACGCCGAGCGCCGCGACCGCCATGCCGAGCGCGAGCCCGCCGCCGCCGCTCGCGCGCGAGAGGAGGGCGATGCCGGCGGACATCGTGACGACGCCCGCGAGCATCAGCGGACGCACGGGCCGCCGGTCGACGATCGGCCCGAGGATCGGACCTGTCATCGCCATCATCAGGATGAAGACGGCCATGCCGAGGCCCATCTCCTGCAGCGCGAGACCGAAATCGGCGCGGATCGGCTCGAGGACGATGCCGTAGATCGAGAGCAGTCCGAGGCTGAACGCCTGCGAGACCGCGAGGGCCGAGACGACTCTCCAGCCGTCGAAGCGCACCGGGCCGGAGCCGGGTTCCGCGGCGACGCCGGCGGGAAGGCTCACCCGGGCATCCCGCGCAGGACCTCGAGCCGGTCGCGGTAGCGGAGGCGGATGTCCATGATCCGTGCGTGCGGGATCAGGAGCGCCTTGGCGATCTGCTTGATCTCGCCGTCCTCCGTCGACGTCACGACGGCGTCGGCGGCGGCGACCTCGTAGAGGCAGTCGAGGAGCGACTCTTTCTCTTCGGGCGTCGCGTGCTCGTTGAACGCTCGCGTCAGGAGGTAGTCCTCGACACCCGCGAGCACCTCGGTTGCGTTCGTCGCGATCTCCGCGACGAGCTCGGCCTCCTTCTCGTCGAGGCCCGTCTTCTCCTCGAGGCACTGGACCATCGCCCGCTCCTCGGCGGGCGCGATCTTCGCGTCGCCGAAGGCGGCTCGGGCGAGGAGCCCCGCGAACGCGGCGAGGGCCTCGAGGCGGGTCTCGTCGAGGTGGCCGAGATCGCGCTGGATGCGGTCGTAGACCGTTCCGCGGGCCGAAGGAGGGCTGTCGCCGGTCAAGCCGATCGAGCGAAGGAAGTGAAGCATCCCGGCGGAGTACCACACCGGCGGCCACGATGGGATCGCCGGCCCGGTGCGACGATTTGTCGCATTGTGGCTCCGCCCCGCGAAACCTACGACCACCCCGAATGCTTCGATCCCTTTCGTGCGCGCGCATTCGTCCGCGTCTCCTCCTCGGCTTCGTCCTCGTCCTGCTGATCCTGGGCACCGTCTTGGCGCCGCCGCGAGAAGCCCGCGCCTGCGACATCTGCGCGATCTACACCGCGGTCGACCTCGGCCCGAGCAAGCTCGGCTTCCGGGTCGGCGTCGGCGAGCAGTACACGCACTTCGGGACGACGCTGGACGATTCCGAGGAGGTCCCGAGCACCGGCGAGAAGATGGACAGCTCGATCACGCAGATCCTGCTCGGCTACCACTTCACGCCGAAGATCGGCTTGCAGCTCACGATTCCGATCATCCACCGGACGTTCACGCGGCTCGAGGAGGGAGAGCTCGAGAACGGCTCGGAGACGGGCTTCGGCGACCTGGCGCTCCTCGGCAGCTTCGTGCCCTTCGAAGCGGTCGGCGAGAATGGCCTCTTCCGCGCGAGCCTCTGGGGCGGCTTGAAGCTCCCGAGCGGCAATCCCGATCGCCTGGCGGAGGAGCAGGACGAGGATCACGACACGCTCGACCTGAACGGTGACGGGATCATCGACGCCGAGGAGCGGATCCGGCAGCGGCTCGAAGGTCTCTCCTCGACCGGCCTCGGCAGCCCGCTCCACGACGAGGCCGGCAGCGCGATCCACGGTCACGACCTCGCCCTCGGCAGCGGCTCGGTCGACGGCATCATCGGTGGTCACGTCTTCATGAGCTGGGACCGCTTCTTCCTCACGCAGTCCGCGCAGTACGCGATCCGCACCGAGGGCGCGTTCGAGTACCAGTACGCGAACGACCTGACGTGGCAGGGCGGACCGGGCTGGTTCGTGTACCTCGATCACGACCTTTCGATCTCCTTGCAGGGAACGGTCTCCGGCGAGACGAAGGGCAACGACACGTTCGAGGGCGAGAAGCTCGACGACACCGCGGTCACCTACGTGTTCGCCGGACCGGCGATGCAGGTCTCGTGGGGGACGAGCTTCTCGTTCGAGATGTTCGGCGACATCCCGTTCGTGCGGAACGAGACGGGGCTGCAGATCGCTCCCGACTACCGAATCCGCGGGGGCCTGGTTTGGAGATTCTGAGCTCCCTTCGGCGGGCTGTCTTCGTCGCGGCTTGCTTCGCAGCCGCCGCGCCCGTCCACGCGGCCGACGTCGGCGAAGCGGCGCCGGACGTCTCGCTGCAGGAGCTCCGGGGCGCCGGCGAGGTGAAGCTCGACTCCCTCCGCGGCAAGGTCGTCGTGATGGACTTCTGGGCGACGTGGTGTGCGCCGTGCGTCGAGCAGCTCGAGCAGCTCTCCGCGCTGTCACGGGACTTCGGCGGAGGGAAGGGGAGGCTCGAGGTCGTCGCCACGAGCATCGACGCAGGCTCGGACGCGCCGATCCGCTACGCCGAAGAGCGCCTCGCGGGGGCGCCGATCCGTCTCCTCCACGACCCCGACGCGAGCGGGCTCGGCGCTCTCGGCGCCGAGAGCATCCCGGCGATCTACGTGATCGACGGCGCGGGCGTGATTCGAGCCCATCACCACGGACCGGGCGGCGTGCCCGAGATCCGGGGCACCGTCGAGAAGCTGCTAGAGGCGGCGCCGGCCGAACCGTAATCTCGAAGGGTGATCCCGGTGCGCGGAAAGCCGGTCGCGGTCTCGGCGGCGGTGGCCGAGCGCAATCGCATCAACCTCTCGTGGCTCGTCCGTCTGCGCTGGGGTGCGGCCCTCGGGCAGGCGGCGGCGGTGCTCCTCGCCCGCGAGTGGCTCGGCATGGACCTGCCGCTCGGGACCGTGTTCGCGCTGATCGCGCTCGGGGCGCTCTCGAACCTCGCCGCCGCGGTCTGGGCGCGCGACGCGAGCACCGTCCCCGAGGCAACGCTCGGCGTCCTGATGCTCGTCGACGTGGTCGTGCTGACGGGGCTCCTCTATCTCACCGGCGGCCCGTTCAATCCCTTCAGCACGCTCTACCTCGTGAACATTGCGCTTGCCGCGGTCATCCTGCGTCCGGGCTGGTCGTGGGTGCTCGTCGTATTTTCTCTCCTCTGCTTCGGGGCGCTCTTCGTCGGCCCGCTGCGCGGCGGCGACGCGTCCTTGCACATGGCCGAAGAGGGGCACGTCCGTCTCCACCTCGAGGGGATGTGGGTCGCCTTCGGCGTCGGAGCGGTGTTCATCGCGTACTTCGTCCGGCGCGTCACGAGCGAGCTCGCGCGACGCGACAGCGAGCTCGCCGACACGCGCGCCGCGCGGGCGCGAGCGGAGCGGCTCGCGGCGCTCGGAACGCTCGCGGCGGGCGCGGCGCACGAGCTCTCGACCCCGCTCTCGACGATCGCCGTCGTCGCGCGCGAGCTCGAGCGCCGGCTCGCGCGAAGCGAAGCGGACGGAGCGGCCGCCGCGCCGGACCTCGCCGAGGATGCGCGGCTCGTCCGCGAGCAGGTCGATCGCTGTCGCCGCATCCTCGAGCAGATGGCGACCGATGCGGGCGAGGTCCCGGGCGAGCCCTTCGTCGACGTGACGTTGCCCGAGCTGATCGACGACTCGACGGGCGACCTCTTCGGACGCGACCGGCTCGAGGTGCTCGTCGCCTCGGAAGCGCGCGAGCGTCGGCTTCGCGTCCCGCGTCGCGCTCTCGCGCAGGCGGTCCGGGCAGTCGCGAAGAACGCGCTCGAGGCTTCGCCCGCGAGTGCGGTCGTCGAGATCCGCGGCGGCATCGACGACGGCGAGTGGCGCATCGAGATCCGCGACCACGGCGCCGGCATGTCCGATCAGGTGCTCGCGCGCGTCGGAGATCCGTTCTTCACGACGAAGGAGCCCGGCGCCGGCATGGGGCTCGGCGTGTTCCTCGCGCAGACGGTGCTGACGCGGCTCGGTGGAAACCTCGAGATTCGCTCGCAGCCGGGTGCCGGCACGACGGCGCACCTGCGCATCCCGTCGGCCTCGATCGGCCGCCCGACCGGGGCGGAGGGCTCCGCTTGAGCACGCCCCGGGGGCTTCTCGTCGTCGACGACGACGAGGTCCTGCGCGAGCGCCTCGCCCGAGCGTTGCGCGATCGCGGACTCGACGTGCGCACGGCGGGCGACGTCGAGGAGGCGCTCGCGCGCGCCGAAGCGGCTCCTCCCGAGCTGGCTCTCGTCGACCTGCGGCTGCCGGGCCGCTCCGGTCTCGATCTCGTGCGGGAGCTTCGCTCGCGCTTTCCCGACGTGCGGATCGTCGTCCTGACCGGCTACGGGAGCATCGCGAACGCCGTCGAGGCGATGCGGCTCGGCGCGACGCACTACCTCTCGAAGCCCGCCGACGCGGACGAGATCCTGGCCGCCTTCGCACCGCCCGAAGGCGAAGCCGAAACGGACGGCGAAGCGACGCAGGAGGTCGAGGCCCCGTCTCTCGCGCGCGCGGAATGGGAGCACATCAACCGCGTCCTCGCCGACTCCAGCGGGAACGTCTCGGAAGCGGCGCGCCGCCTCGGCCTGCACCGGCGCTCGCTGCAGCGGAAGCTGAACAAGCTCCCTCCGAAGAGCTGAGCGAGCGGCGCGGGCTACTTCTTCCGCACGTAGCGCACGCGGCTCCGTCGCGTGCCGAAGAGCACCGCGAGGATCAAGAGGCATCCGATGGCGGTCCCGCCGAGGATGGGCTTCAGGTGGGCTGCCGCGCCCACGAACGACGCACCGGCGACGATGGCGACGAACCACAGCAGGACGACGAGCCCGGTGAAGCTCGTCAGGCCGACCGTCCGCGTCGCGAGGCAATGCGAGCAGAGGGTCGCGCCCGGTCTCATTTCACGGTGACAGAGGGCGCAAAGCTCGCCCGGGTACGCGCCGAGGCTTGCGGATCGACGAGGCAACCGGGAACTTATTCTTTGCCGGCGCGGCGAGAGCAAGACGGTCGACCGCTTGACAAGCGCGAGCGCGATGGAGCGGCGGCGGAGCGATCTCGCGCCGCCGCCGCTCCCGCGGTTGCCCGCCGAAGCGGGCAACCGTCATCTGGACGACTCGTCAGTCGCCGTGGTCGTCGTCCTCGCCGTGATGGCTTTCGGACGGCACGAGCGTGAGCGTCGCCTCTTGCGACGCCGCGTACGTCGTTCCCGCGGTCAAGCGGAAGGACAGGTTGTACTCGCCCGAGTCGACGCCCTCCGGCAGCACGACCTGCCACTGGCCCGACGTGTGGAACGGCGCGGGGCCGATCTCGACGGACTCGCCCGGAGCGTCGATCGTCGTCTCGTCGAACTGGAAGCGAACGCCGGCGTCGATCGCGGTCAGCTCGAGGCTGATCGGCACTCCCTCGTCGAGCACATAGAGGTGCTCGCCGCGGTCGTCCTCGTCGACGGTCGCAAGGGCGGGATTCGTGCCCGACCAGAGCACGAGCGAGCCGACCTGCTCGCCCTCGGTCACCTCGACCGTCGTGAACGGCAGCGTGAAGTTGATGTCGCCGCTGCCCTGGTTCGTCGAGCCGATCTCGATGTGGCCGTGTCCCGACGGCGACTCCGCCCCCGGATCGTCGCCGCCACAGCCGATCGCGCCGAGGCCGAGGAGCCCGACGCTCGCCCACGCGACGAGGGATCGGGCCGTCCCGCGGCGCGTGTGAAGGGAGCTCGCGCTGGCGCGCGCTCCCGCGTTCGGGGTCGAGTGCAGGTCCGGAAGCATGATCGAAGTCCTCTCCTGGTTTTGCCGCGCGAGCGTCAGGGCTCGGCGGGAAGCGCGTAGCCGGTGGCGAAGGTGCCGAGCGACTCTGCGAAGTAGATGAAGCGGTTCGAGGCCGACGGCGGCCGGATCGAGAAGCGCAGGCGGCCGGCGGAGCCGCCGAGATCGACGCCCGCGACCGACGAGAGATCGCTCACCTGGACGCCACTCGTGGTGAAGGTTCCCGCGGTCGTGATCTGGCCGTCGTTGCGCGAGCCGCTGAGGCCCCAAGCCGCCTCCGCGGAGGCGATGCCGAGAGCGCTCTTTGCTGTGTCGTCGAACGACACGAAGATGAGCTGGTTGCCGCCGTCCTCCACGGGCTGGAGCGTGGCGGGGTTGTAGTAGACCGAGAGGTCGAGGTTCTCCGGCGTGATCTGATCGAAGACGACGGTCGTGCCGTCGATCGTCGTCCCGGGCGCAACCGTCGTCCACGTGGAGTCCGTCTGCTGCACCGCGATGCGAGCCGCCGCAGGCGAGCCCCAGGCGCTCTGCGTCGCGAGGTTCGCGACCGTGAAGTTGCCGGCGAGCGCGCGGCTCGCGAACGGTGCGCCCGCTCCGTCGACGGCGGTCGCGATCGCGACACCGGGGCCCTTCGCGAGACCCGCGTCCGTCTGCTCCTGGATGTCGATCGTGCGGGTTCCCTTGGCCGGGATCGACTCGGTCGTCTCGAACGGCGTGCCGATCGCGGCATCGTAGAACTGAAGCTTGACGTCGAGCGCGGTCTCGCCCTCGTTCGCGACGTTCAGGAACGTCGTGAAGCCGTCGCGGGCGTCGTAGTAGTAGACGAGCTGGTCGCCGCGGCCCGCGGGTTCATTCAGACCGCGGGTCGGGCGCGTCACGCCGCCGCTCGCCTCGCCGAGCGGCGGAACGGTCGGGAGGAGATACCCCGTCGCGAACGTCCCGAGCGACTCCTGGAAGAAGACGAGCCGGTTGGGTGCGGAAGCCGTCTCGAGCGTCAAGCCGAGTCGCCCGGCGCTGCCGCCGACGCCGCTTCCGACGAGCGTCGCGAGATCGAGGACCTGCACGCCGCTGAGCGACCGGCTCGCGGTCGAGATCGGCGCGCCGGTGTTCCGGGTCGCTTCGAGCGTCCACGTCGCCGTCCGCGCGACCGCACCGTAGTCGGGCCCGACGAGGTCGTCGAAGGCGACGAAGATCACCTGGTTGCCGCCCTGGTCGGCCGGCTGCAGCGAATTCGGATCGTAGTAGACGGAGAGGTCGAGCCGCTCCGGCGAGAGCTGGTCGAGCACGACGCTCGTGCCGTCGATCACCGTTCCCGTCGGCGGAAGGACCGGCGTCGGCCCGCCGAGCTGGCGGCCCATGCGCGCCGCGCCCGGTCCGCCCCAGGCCGACTGCGTCGCGAGGTTCGCGACCGTGAAGTTGCCGGCGAGTGCGCCGCTCGTGACCGACTGTCCGCCGTCGTCGATCGCGGTCGCGAACGCGACTCCCGCCTGCGCGGGGAGTCCCGAGCCGCGGATCTCCGCGACGTCGAACGTTCTCGTCCCGCGCGCGGGGATGCTCTGCACCATCTCGAACGGCTGGTCGAGCAGCGGACCGTAGAAGACGAGCTGCACGAAGAGGTCCGTCGCGCCCTCGTTCGCGACGTTCAGGAACGACGTGAAGCCGTCGCGCGCGTCGTAGTAGAAGACGACCTGATCGCCGCGTGCGAGCGGCCGCTCGCGGGCGACGGCCGGAATCGGGCCGACCGTCTGCACGGGCGGCGGACCGCCGTTCGTCAGGATCAGATCGAAGACCTGCGAGTCGGCGTACGGTGTCCCGGCGGTCTGGTGCAGCTTGACGGACAGCGGGAACTGGCCGACCTGGCCCTCGGGCGCGACGACCTGCCACTCCGGATGGACGTGGATGCCCTGCGCGATGCCGAGATCGATCGATTCGCCGGGAGCGTCGACCGTCTGGTTTCCGACCTTGACGCTCACCGCGGCGTCGATCGCGACGACCTCGAGGCTCACCCGCGTACCGACGTCGAGCGCGAAGAGCGACGACTCCGGCAGGTCCGTGTCCGGGCTGACGAGGCCGATGTTGACCGCGCTGTAGAGGCATTCGCCGCTGTCGCAGAGCGTCTCGGAGACCTGGATCGTCGGCCCGCCCGCGCCGAGGTCCATCGTCAGCTCGCCGCCGCTGTCCGCGGTCGAGAAGAGGTCGACCTCGCGATGTCCCTGCGACCACGCGGTCGCGGGCGACGCGAGATCGAGCGCGAGGCCCAGCACGACGAGAGCGAGAGCGGCGAGAGCCGCGCCCGACGCGATTCTTCGCTGTTGCACGTATGACTTCATCCCTTGGTACTCGCTTCGTTTCCGCTCGTCGGCGCCGCCTGCTTCCGGGTCTGGAAGCGGGCCGCGATCTCGCGCGGCACGTGACGCGCGAAGTCGGCGAGAAGTTCCTCGCCGGCCTCGCGCTTTCCTTCTCGCAGGCTCACCTGCGCGTCGAGGAGGAGGAACCCGGCGTCGGTGAAGCCGCGCTCGCGCGCGTCGAGACGCGCGAGATACGGATCCTCGTCCGCCGGCACGCGCGTGCGGAGCCGGCGATACCACTCGATCAGCTCGCGGCTCGTGAGCCAATCGGCTTCACCGGCGCGCTGGCGCCGGTGCGTCACCGGGCTCCCGTACTCGAGGAGCGGGAGATCGTCGGTGTTGACCGGAGCCGAGGAGAAGAGCTCGCGCGCCTCGCCGAGATTCCCCGCGTAGAACATGCCGAGGAGGCCGAGCGCCGAGTCGCGGGAGAGACTCGGGTCCTTCCGCCGGTGGCGATAGTTCTGCACGAGCGCCTCGGGATCGAGCGTCTGCGGCTCGTTCGAGGCGATCAGAGCCACGATCGGACGGTCCGGCAGGAAGTCGCCGCGCCAGAGGGTCACGTGCGGGAAGACCTCGAGCATCGTGTGCGCGATCGCGTCGACCTCGCCCTGCGAGAGCTGATACAGCGGCAGCCACTGCGCGAAGATGCCGCCCGGCGCGAGCCGATCGCGCACGGCCTCGAAGTGCTCCTTCGCGTAGAGGCTTCCCGCGCCGGCCTGCCAGGGGATGAAGAGGTCGGAGACGGCGACGTCGAAGCGCTCGTCGGTTCCCATCAGGTACTGCCGGCCGTCCTCGACCACGACCTCGGCGCGCGGATCCTCGAAGAGCCCGTTCAGGTGCGCCTCGTAATAGGTGCGCGACGCCTCGACGACGTTGGGATTGATCTCGGCGACGACGACGCGATCGACCCGGTGTCCGAGCGCTGCGCCGGCGGTGATGCCCGTGCCGAGGCCGAGAAAGAAGACCGAGCGCGGATTCGGATGGACGAGGAGGGGGAGGTCGCCCTGCGTCTCCTCGTACTGCTTCTTCTCCGTGCCGCCGAGCGAGTAGTACGTGTCGAGAAGCGTGCGCAGGTCGCCGCCGACGCTGACGACGGCGACGGTGCCGTCGCGTCCTTCCCAGACGCGGTGCACGGCGGGCGCCTTCGCGGCGTTTTTCAGCTCGGGCAGGATCGGCAGCCGCGCCGCGTCCGCGAGAGTCGTGAGGAGGACGAGCACCGCGAGCGGTGCGACGCGGAAGAAGGGTCGCACGACGCCGAGGCGATCGGCGACGAGGAGCGCCGTCGCGAGATAGAGGATCGCGATCGCGCGCATGCTCGCCCAGAGGCCGAGCCACTCGAGGAGAACCAACCCGGCGACGAGCGAGCCGGCGATCGCGCCGACCGTGTTCACCGAGGCGAGGCGCCCGATGATCCGTCCGGCGCCACCCTCGGCGCGCGTCAGCGAGAGAGCGAGCGGGAACACGCTTCCGACGAGGATCCCCGGCGCGAGGAGCACGCCGCCCGCGAGGCCGAAGACGGTCCAGAGATAGCTCGCGAAGCCGCCGGTCGGCGCGACGTAGCCGAGGCCGTTCGTCGCCGCGTAGAAGACGAACGGCGTCAGGCCCACCGCGAGACCGGCGGACGTCAGGAGCCAGACCAGCGCCGCGGCGCCATTCGCGACGCGCCGGAGCACCTCGCGCGCGAGCACCGCGCCGAGCGCGAGGACCACGAGGAACGTCACGAGGATCAGCGAGAACGAGTAGACGGAGTTGTGCAGGACCTGCGCGAACATGCGCGTCCACAGCACCTCGAGGCCGAGTGCGGCGAAGCCGGAGACGGCGGCGACCGCGAGAAGCGCCTTCTCGGAGCGCTCCGTCGCTTCGTCGCGAATCGCCGTCGCCGTCCGCGCCGCGCGGTCCGTGCGATCGGTGCGGTCCGTGCGATTCGTCTCCGCGGTCACCGCCGCGGGTGCTCCGCCGAGCGCCCACGCGAACGCCGCGATCGCGAGGTTCGCCGCGATCGCCGCGAGGTACGAGTCGTGGTACCCGAGGAGCGGCGGCAGGTAGAATCCTGCGAGCAGCACTCCAACCGCTCCGCCGGCCGTGTTGAGCGCGTAGAGGAGGGTCCCGGTCCGCCCGATCTCGTCGCGCGAGCCGATCAGGTGCTGCGCGAGGAGCGGCAGCGTGCCTCCCATGCAGAACGAGGCGGGCAGCAGCAGCCCGATCGAAAGCACGATCTTCAGGAGCGTCAGCGCTCCCGGCCAGTCGCGCAGGCTCTGGAACAGGCCCGCGTAGATGGCGAAGTACGCGTCGAGGAGCACGAAGTACGCGAGCGCCGCCGCGGCGACGCCGACCTCGAGGAGCGCGTACACGCGGATCGGCCGGGCGAAGCCCTCGGCACGCTTTCCGAAGAACCAGTTGCCGAGCGACAGCCCGAGGAAGAACACCGTCAAGGTGATCGCCGCGGAGCGCGCCGTGCTACCGAAGAGGAGCGACAGCTCCTTCAGCCAGAGCACCTCGTACACGAGCGCGACCGCGCCCGAAGCAAAGAAGAGCGCGAGCCACGGCCAGCTCGCGGCGCCCGCGCGTCGCACGGCTCCGCTCGACTCGGCTCGTGTCGCGGAGCTTCGCGCGGCGCGATGCGGCGCCGGGTCCGCTCCGGCGACGGCGAAGGAGCCGGTCTCTCGCACGAATCTTCGTTAGCCCAGGCAGGTGAAGCGCGGAAGGTGTTCTCGGGCCGTGCGACAATATGACGCACCTGCCGGGGGCGATGCGATGTGCAAGAACGTCCGCGCCGCCTGCGTCTTTCGGTGACCCGCTCGGGCGGAACTTGAACCTGACGCACGCAAGCGGTTGCTCGATCGCCGAGATACCCGTTAGCGTCAGCCTACCGGGGACCGCCCGGGACGATCCTTCGCTGTGCTCTCCGCCATCATGAGAAAGGGACGACGCGTGACGCGCCGAACGAATCCACGAGGTGCGACGCTCTTCGGAGGCGTGGCGCTCCTCGGCTCCCTTCTCACGCTCGGCTGCGGAGGGGGCGGCGGCTCCTCGGACGGCGGCGGCGGACCGAGCGGTCCGCGCCAGGTCGCGATCGCGTTTGCCGCGCAGGTGAACGGCGCGCCCTTCGCTTGCGGACAGACGTCCGCGGGCATCGGCTCGAGCGGGGCAACGATCGAGCCTTCCGACCTCCGCTTCTACGTCTCGAACGTCCGCCTCGTCGACGCGGACGGGAACGAGATGCCGCTGGAGCTCGATCAGGACGGTGTCTGGCAGATCGAGGACCTGGCGCTCCTCGACTTCGAGGACGGCACGGGCCGCTGCTCGCTGCAGGGAACGCCGGCGACGAACACGACCGTGCGCGGCTCGGTCGACGGTGCCGCCGCGGTCGGCGTCCGCTTCACGGTCGGCGTGCCGTTCGACCGGAATCACGGCGACGCGGCCACGGCGCCGGCGCCGCTCAACCTCTCCGCGCTCTTCTGGAACTGGAACGCGGGCTACAAGTTCTTCGTCTGGGACAGCGTCGTCCTGGAGACGAGCCGCGAGTTCCGCATGCACGTCGGCAGCACCGTTTGCGACGGCGACGGCCGCGGGAACGTCACCGGCTGCCTGAATCCGAATCGCGTCGAGGTCGAGCTGACGGACTTCGATCCGTCGAAGGACGCGGTCCTCGCCGAGCTCGCGACCCTTCTGCAGGGAACCGACGTCGAGGTGAACACGCCCGACACGGCACCGGGCTGCATGGGCTCGCCGACCGACCCGGAGTGCTCGGGACCGTTCGAGCGTCTCGGCCTTCCGTTCGGCGGCGCACCGGAGAGCGAGCAGCAGCTCTTCCACGTGCTCCTGGGAGCGGGCGGCGGAACTCCGGTGCCGCAGCCTTCGCCGACGCCGACCCCGGTCTCGAGCTTCGTGTGGAACCTGCCGGCGGGCTTCCCGCGCCCCTTCGTTCCGGCGGACAACCCGATGAGCGAGGCGAAGGTCCAGCTCGGACGGCACCTCTTCTTCGACGAGCGGCTTTCCCTGAACGAGACGCAGTCCTGCAGCTCCTGCCACGCGCAGGAGCGCGCCTTCAGCGACGGACAGACGGTCTCGACCGGCTCGACGGGCGAGCTCACGCCGCGGAACGCGCCGAGCCTGACGAACGTCGCGTACAATCCGACCTTGACGTGGATGAGCCCGCACCTCGTCCGGCTCGAGGATCAGACCCTCGTCCCGCTCTTCGGCGAGGAGCCGGTCGAGCTCGGATTCTCGGGACGCGAGGACGTGCTCCTCCAGAGGCTCCGCGACGAGGCGCTCTACCAGCAGCTCTTCGCCGAGGCGTTCCCCGGCGAGGCGGATCCGATCAGCGTCGGCAACGTGACGAAGGCCCTCGCCTCGTTCGAGCGGATCCTGATCTCCGGCAGCTCGCCCTACGACCGGTACCTGCAGGGGGACGATACGGCGCTCTCCGAGTCCGCGCGACGCGGCCTGAACTTCTTCTTCTCCGAGCTGCTCGAGTGCGACCACTGCCACGGCGGTCTCAACTTCGCGAGCTCGCTCACGCACGACGGCAACCTGAACGACCCGACGCCGTTCGAGAACAACGGGCTCTACGACATCGACGGCAACGGCGCGTATCCCGAGCCGAACACCGGGCTCTTCGCCTTCACCGGCGAGCCGCGCGACATGGGCCGCATGAAGCCGCCGACGCTCCGCAACATCGAGCTGACGGCGCCCTACATGCACGACGGCAGCATCGCGACGCTCGAAGAGGTGATCCTGCACTACGAGCGCGGCGGCCGCTTGATCGAGGACGGGCCGAACGCGGGCGACGGCAAGGCGAGCCCGTTCAAGAGCAGCTTCCTGACGGGCTTCCCGCTGAGCCCGCAGGGCCGTGCCGACCTGATCGAGTTCCTGAAGAGCCTGACCGACACCGGGTTCACCACCGATCCGCGTCTGAGCGATCCGTTCGCGAATCCATGACCCGCCGCTCTCCCGTGCTCGCGCGCGCGGCGACCGCCCTCGCGTCCGCGCTGGTGCTCGTGCTCTCGTCGGGCACCGACGTGCGCGCGCAGAACGCCGGCGTGCAGCTCACGCCCGACTCGCGGACCTACCTGATCAGCAAGGACTTCGGGGTCGAGCGCTGGTCGATCTCGGTCAACCTCGACGACCGCACCATCACGGGGAACGTGTTCGAGACCGACGGCTCGCCGCCGTCCTTCATCTGGTGCGAGATCACGAGCATCCTGCCGAGCGCGGACCCGGCCCAGACGCAGTATACGTTCGACTGCCTCGGCTCGGACGCGTGCAGCGAGGAGCCCTGCACGACGAGCGACTGGCGGCCGATCGGCAGCGGTCTCGTCGCCGACGGCGACTTCATCCTTCCCGACGGGACGCAGTCGACGCTCAGCGGGAACGTGCAGCCGATCTTCGATCGGTCGTGCGCGTTCTCGCTGGACTGCCACGCCATCGGCGGCGCGGGACGCCTCGATCTCGCGCGCGACGTCTCGTGGGCCGCGACGTTCCTCGTCCCGGCCCGGCAGGCGGTCGATCCCGCGATCTTCTACGTCGATCCCTTTCGAACCGACTCGAGCTACCTCCTGACCAAGGTCCTCGGGAACGGGTTCGGGTCGCAGATGCCACTCGGTCTCCCGCCGCTTCCGCCGGCGGACATCGACGCGATCACGCGCTGGATCGTCGAGGGCGCGGCGAACAACTGAGTTGGCGGTGACACGCTCCGGCGCGACTGATATCCGGTGCCCGATGCGCCGTCCGCGGTCCCGCGCGCTCCTCGTCGGGTTGCTCGCCCTGAGCGTGCTCTCGTTGAGCGTCCAGCACGCGCTCTATCTGTGCGGAGCGTCGGAGCACGGCGCGGCCGAAGCTCGCTCGACTCCGGCGGGGGAGGCGCACGCGGGTTGCCACGACCGTGGAAGCCCTTCGACCTCACCCGAGGGCGGGAGCAAGGCACCCGCGTGCTGCGGCGCCGTGAGCCTCGCTTCGCTTCCTTCCGGAAGAGAAGCGGTCGCGTCGGAGGCGCTCGGCGCGCCGTTGCCGCTTCATGCGACGACGTGGTCCGCCGTGACGCTCGTCGCCGCCGCGGAGGCGACGCTTCGCCGGCCGGCGCTCGATTCTCGTCGCGAGCCCGCGCGGCTCCGACCGCATCTCGCCCTGCGCAAGATCCTCGTCTGATCCTCTGGGGCCGATCGAGTCCGAGAGCCGGAGGTGCGGGGTGTTCGCACCTCCCGATCCGACCGGAGGACGTCGCACGTCCTTCGGTCGACGCAAACGTCGAGGGTCTTCCGCATGCTTCCATTCCATTCTCCGGCGCACGAGACGCGCCGGCACCGTCTCGCGCGCACGGCATTTCTCGTGTCGGCGGCGACGCTTGCCGGCTGCGCACAGGTGGCCCGGCAGGGCGGCTTCGCCGACGTCCAGGGGCTCGTCGCCGCGAGCGGCGTGCACGAGCCGATCGAATGGCGGGACGATCCCGCCCAGGAGGAGTCGGTCCGGGCGACCGTCGGCCGGCTCGTCGATCGCGAGCTCACGCCGGAGACGGCGGTGCAGATCGCGCTCCTCAACAATCCGTCTTTGCAGGCGACGTACGAGGAGCTCGGCATCGCGCAGGCGAGCGTCGTGCAAGCGGGCCTCCTCGAGAACCCGGTGTTCTCGGGGGCGGTGCTCTTCGGCGGCGTCAGCCCCACGTACGACCTCGACGTCGCGCAGGGCTTCCTCGACGCCCTCTTGATCCCGGCACGCGAGCGCGTCGCCGGAGCGGAGTTCGAGCGCGTGAAGGCCGAGGTCGGCGGCGCGGTGTTCGACCTCGCGGCGGAGGTGCGCGCGGCATTCTACGCGTTGCAGGGAGCGGAGCAGATCGTCGCGGTCCTCGCACGCTCTCTCGAAGCGGCCGAAGCCTCGCGGGACCTCGCCGCGAAGCTCCGCGAAGCCGGGAACGTGAGCGACCTGCAGCTCGCGACCGAACGCGCCCTCGCCGAGGAGGTGCGGACGGAGCTCCTGCGCGCTCGCGCGGAGACGGTCGAGCCGCGCGAGCACCTGCGCGAGCTGCTCGGCCTCTCGACCTCCACGGCCGAGTGGAAGATCGTGTCGTCCCTCCCGGGTCTCCCCGGGCGCGATCCGTCTCTCGGCGAGCTTCTCGAGACGGCTTCGGCGAAGCGTCTCGAGCTCGCCGCCGCGCGCGCGCAGCAGCAGGTCTTCGCCGAGACTCTCGAGACGACGCGGTTCTGGCGCTACCTCGGCCTCGTCGACGTCGGCGTCGCGAACCACAAGGAGCAAGGCGAGAAGAACTGGGTCTCGGGCCCGAGCCTCGAGCTCGAGATCCCGCTCTTCGACCAGCGTCAAGCCGAGATTGCGGGGATCGAGGCGCAGCTCCGCCAGAGCGAGCGCAAGACGGAGTCGGCGCAGATCGCCGTCGCCGCGGAGGTCCGCCGCGCGTACGGCCGGCTCGAAGCGGCTCGACGGCTCGCGGAGAACCACCGCGACGCTCTGATCCCGGCGCGGCGTCGCGTCGTCGAGCTCAGCCAGGAGTTCTACGACTTCATGTTGCTCGGCGCGTTCGAGCTCCTCGCGGCGAAGCGCGAGGAGATCGCGAGCTGGGCCGATTACGTCGACGCCGTGCGCGACTACTGGGTCGCGTCCGCGGAGCTCGAGCGCGCGGTCGGTGCGCGCATTCCGCTGCTCGCCGAGGCGCGACCGATGCCGCTTCCGCTCGAAGCGAATACCGCCTCACCGGCCGCGGGCGCCGGGGAGCACGCGGGGCGCCACTCTCATGGAGGACACTGAAATGTGGACGAGAAGACGATTCGTCGGGACGACGCTGGCGACCGCCGGCCTCGGTCTCGCCGCAACGCGCCCGGCGATCGGCGCGGAGACGACGCGGGAAGCTCCGGCCGGGACGCATCACCATCCCGCGACCGAAGCTTCGAACCCCCCGTACACTCCGGTCCTCACGCCGAACGGCGCGACGCTCCCGTGGACGATGAAGGACGGCGTGAAGGAGTTCCATCTGGTCGCCGAGCCCGTCCTGCGTGAGTTCGCGCCGGGGATGAGCGTCAAGTGCTGGGGCTACAACGGCTCGACGCCGGGTCCGACGATCGAGGCGGTCGAAGGCGACCGCGTCCGCATCCTCGTCGAGAACCGCCTGCCCGAGAACACCTCGATCCACTGGCACGGCATCCTCCTCCCGAACGGCATGGACGGCGTCAGCGGGCTGAACCAGCCGCCGATCCGACCGGGCGAGACCTTCGTCTACGAGTTCCCGCTTCGGCAGAACGGGACGCAGATGTACCACCCGCACGCCGACGAGATGCTGCAGATGGCGGTCGGGATGATGGGCCTCTTCGTCATCCATCCGCGCGAGCGGCGCGAGCCCGCAGTCGACCGCGACTTCGCGATCATGCTGCACGAGTGGGCGATCCACCCGGGGACGTACCGACCTGATCCCGCGGTGATGACGGACTTCAACATCTTCACGTTCAACGGGCGCGTCTATCCGGGGACGGATACGCTGGTCGTGCGCACGGGCCAGCGCGTGCGCGTTCGGCTCGGGAACCTCAGCATGGACTCGCACCCGATCCACCTGCACGGATTCCGGTTCTTCGTGACGGGCACGGACGGCGGGCCGATCGAGCCGTCGGCGCAGATGCGCGAGACCACGGTGAACGTTCCGGTCGGCTCGACGCGCGACTTCGAGTTCGTCGCCGACGCGCCGGGCGACTGGATCCTCCACTGCCACAAGTCGCACCACACGATGAACGCGATGGCGCACGACGTCCCGAACACGCTCGGCGCGAACCAGAAGGACGTCGCGCGGAAGATTCGCGAGCTTCTTCCCGGCTACATGGCGATGGGCGAGAGCGGCATGAGCGAGATGCAGCACATGTCGCAGCACACGAAGGGCCCGGAAAACACGCTGCCGATGATGGCGGGCGTCGGCCCATTCGGGAACATCGAGATGGGAGGGATGTTCACGATCCTGAAGGTCCGCGACGACATCACGAGCTTCGAGGATCCGGGCTGGTACACGAACCCCCCGGGAACGGTCGCCTATCCGCTAAGGCGCGGCTCTACCGGTCGCCGTACGGAAGGGGGGCACGACCACTCGTGATCGCCGCTTCGAGCATCTCGAGCCGGTCCTGGCCCCAGAGGGGCTCGCCGCGCCAGAAGTAGAAGGGTGCGCCGAACACCTTGCGGTCGATCGGAGGACGAGTGGAATGCGGCGCAGCTCGCGCCAGCGCGGCCTCCGTGGGGGCGGTCGCCGCCCTCGTCGAGCTCGCCTGAGCGGAGCCCTCGCCGGCGAGCCTCGATCGCGGCGCGCTCGGCGCCGCACTCCCGATCAACGTCTCAAGGCAAGAACAAGCTCAGGTCGAAGTTCGGCGCCGTCCAGTACTCGTTCGGATTCCCCGCGTCCGCCGGAAGCATTGCCTGCACCTGCATCTGCGTCATTCCGCACCAGTGCTTGAGCACGGTGCCGTAGACGTCGCGGAAGTCCGTCGAGCGGAACGGGTCCAGGGCGGCCTGCGAGTAGACCGAATTGCCTTCGCCGTCGAGCGCGGCATCGTTGATGTTCGGGTGGTTTCCGAACACGCCGCCGTTCACCTGGCCGCCGATCAGGAACATCGGGCCATGCGAGCCGTGGTCCGTGCCATTGCTGTTCTGCGTGAGGCGGCGGCTGAACTCGCTCCACACGAGTACGCACACGCGATCCGCCGCGCCCATGTCCTCGAGGTCCTCGTAGAACACCTTCAGCGAGTCGGCGACCTCGGCGTGCAGCTCGTAATGCCGTCCCGTCGTCTGGCCGGCCCCCTGGTCGGAATGCGTGTCGTAGCCGCCGTTGCTCAGATGGAAGAAGCGCGCTTCGACGCCCGTGACTCCCTGCTCGACGCCGTAGATGATTTTCGCCACCTCGCGGAGATCCTCGGCGGTGTTCCGGCCCACGGAATCGTACGCTTGGTTCTGCGCGGCGCGCTCGGTCTCGTAGAGAGCGTGCAGCGGCGGATACGCTTCGCTGGACAAGAGCGTCGCGACGCCGCTCGTGCCGATGAAGCTGAGCTGTGACTGTGCGTTCGCACCGGCTGCCTGGTAGAGGTCGTCGAACGCGGCTCGCTTCGCCGCGATGTCGCCGCCGGCGGCGTAAAAGTCGTCGTACGGAAACCCGAAGTCTTCGAGGCGCTCGATTGCGAGTACGCTCGTCGCGGACTGGCGGAGCACGCCGGCGAACGAGTTGTCGATCGTAACTCCGGGGATCGCGCTGGCGCCGTACGTGGCCGCGAGATGACGGCCGAGCCAGCCGGTTCCGGCGATCGCCGGGTTCCCGAGCGGGTTCCCGGTCTGCCAGATCGAGCTCGAGACCTCGTGCGAAAGGCTGTACTCCGGATAGCCGCAGCCCTGGATGAAGGCGACCGCGCCCTTGTCGACGTGCAGGTCGTGCAGCGAGTGCAGCCCGGGGTGAAGGCCGAGGCTCGCGCCGCTGCCCGGGTCGTTGCCGATCGAGAGGAGCTGCGCGGGGGTCAGATTGAGACCGCCGCCGCCCGTGCCGCGATGTCCGTCGTACGCGTCGCGCAGCGTCGCGCCGCCGTTGTCGATCGGGGCGATCGTGTTCAGCCCGTCGTTCCCGCCGTCGAGGAAAAGCACGACGAGGTAACGGTTGCCGATGTTCGCGAGCGCGCGCCCGACGAATGGATTGCTGAAGAGAGTGGGAACCGAGAGCGCGCCCGCGGTGGCGCCCTGGAGGAATCTTCTGCGACTGATTCTCATCGTTTTCTCCTCGCCGCCGACTTCAGTGCAGCTGATACGCCGGTGACTGCATCACCAGCGCGAAGAGCCCGTGGAGCTTCGTATTCCGGATTTCGTAGTCCCTCAGATCGATCGTCGGGTTGGCGCCGTCGTCGGTGAGGTAGTCGACGAAGATCTGGTGCTCGGCCGGCGTCACCTGATCGACGATCCCGAGGACGTCCGTCACGAGGTCGACGATCTCGCCCGGATCCGTCGCATCGAGGTCGACGAGCTTCGCCGGATTGAAGACGCTCCGGGCGGCGACGATGTCGCGCGCGAAGTTGAACCGCGCGAGCAGCGTTGCGCTGCTGATCCAGGCGGTCTCCCAGTTCCAGCCGAAGACGCTCGGCGGCTCGAGCAGGATCTGTCCCATGTTCGTCAGGTGGCCGACCGCGCCCAGGTAGTTGCCGCCGGCGACGCGACGCTCGCTCTTCTGCAGGCGGATCCCGGTGAGGCGGATCGTCGAGATGAAGTAGTCGATCGGCCACTTCACGGACTTCTTCGTGCTCGCGCTGTACGGGGCGACGCCCGCCGTCTCGAAGAACGCGTCGTTCACGAAGATCGCGCGCAGCAGCGGCGTCAAGTTCCAGCTCGTGTCGAAGTTGGACTCGTCGATGACCTGGTCGATCACCGCGATCTCGGCGGGCCCGGGCTCGCCGAAGCCGCCGTGGCAGAAGTACTCGAGGAGTCTCGCCGCGAGGCGACGCGCCACGGTGTTCTTCCCGTCCGTGTCGGTGTGCTCGAAGATGATGTCGATGACCGTGTCGATCTCGTTCTCACCTTCACCGTCGGCCGTGATGTCCATCCCTCCGGAGCCGAATCCGCCGGTCGACTGGAAGATGACCTTGTCGCCGCGCTCGGGGAACTCCACCATGAAGTCGTGCTCGTAGTCGCGGAGGTACGGGATCCCCTTGTTGGAGAAGTAGTCCCACCCCGTGAAGGCGCGCGCGATCTGGACGATGTCCTCCTGGAGATAGTTCGGGTTGCCGGCGAGGTCGTACACGCCGAGCGTGAAGAGCTCGAGCAGCTCACGACCGTAGTTCTCGTTCGGCACGGCCTTCACGTTCCGCACCGTGTCGAGCATCTCCATCATCGCGGCGTCCTTGTTGATCGCCTTGACGAGGTTCTTGAAGTTGCCGCGAGCGTAGAGGTGGAGCGTGTTGATCTGTCCGCCCATCAAGCGCACGTTTCCGACGACCGACGAGGAGGTCGCGAAGTGGTCGTGGAAGAAGATCGCGAGCTTCTCCTGCAGCGCGGACTTCGGCTTGATCAGGTAGTTGATCCACTTGTTGTGGGCCTTCTCGAACTCGTTCCCATTCGGACGGAAGCCCTTCTCCTGGAAGCTCAGGAGAACGTCTGCGACGCTGCCGCGCGTCGGATTTCCGCCGACGGCGCCGAGAAGCTTGCTCAGCTCGTTCGGTGGCGCGCCGAAGCCCGTTCGGCGAAGGACGTGGCGAACCTCGTCCGTGGTGAGGGGTGTCAGTTCGTTGCCCATCCCGTCTCCTCCCCCCCCGTAAGAGGGTCGTTGCGTGCGGCCGGGATAGCACAGGTGGGGTGCCGCCCGTCAATCGACGTACTGCGAGAATTCGCTTGCTCGCGCCGGATCGGGTCATGCGAAAACGAAGGAAGGGACCCGGTGAGAGCTTCACGAGCGACCATCGGTTGGGTGCTCGGCATCCATCTTGCCGAGCGGATATCAGCCGATCTCGCGGTCCGAAGCACTCGGGTCGGGTGAGACGAACGGACGTGCGTCCCATCACCGACGGTATCCAGGTCGAGTATCGTAAGCAGTACGGTGCTTCGTCCGAGAACGCGGTCCTCCACCCGGACGAGCCCGTGATCGTCGGCTCCCTGAACGTTCGGCGCGCCTCAGCCGAGAGCGCGGCGCAGGAGGTCCTGCATCTCGGGCTCGCCGACGACGCGCGACGTCCGCCGGCGGATGAGCCAGCGTCCCTCGATCTTGCGCAGCTCCCAGTGGTTCACGGCCGCGCGGAAGAGGCGGAACGCCTCGCCCTCGCGGTGATAGATCCGGCTGTAGCCGACCGCGGAAGCGCTCTCGCCGTCGACCGCGACGACCGACGGACCGATCGTGTGTGCGGCGTTCGGAAGGAGCGACTGGTGCGCCTCGGACCGAACCATCTCGCCGACGGCGGCGCGACCGCGCATCACCATCGGCTTCGCACGTGCGCCGTCGCGTCCGGTCCCGGGCGCACCGACCTCGAAGACCGCGTCTTCGGTGAAGAGCGCCATCGTCGCCTCGGCATCCCCTGCGTCGACGGCGAAGCCGTAGCGGACGATCAGACGATGGATCGCGAGCTCGTCCTCGACACGAGCGAGCCGCGCGGCGAGGTCGAGGAGCTGTTGCTCGATCGGAAAGCTCGTCACTTCGATCTCGAAGCGCGGTCGAGGCGCTCGCGCAGCGCGTCGACCGTGCCGAGATCGACGATCGACTCGGTCGCGCGGCGCATCCCGGCGAGCCCGACGGTCTGCTTCTGCCACTGGCTGCCCATCGCGGCGGTCGTCGTCGCGGCGATCCAGGAGTAGACCGCGCCGAGTCGGTACTGCGCCTGCGCGCGGTTGCGATCGAGCCGGCAGCCGGCTTCCGCGAGCGTGCCGCAGTAGAGGTCGATCAGGTCCTTCTCGTTCGCGCGGCGCACGTCGGGCGGGATCGAGTTGCAGAGGAAGTAGCTGACGTCGCGCATTCCGGGCGCGCGCGAGAGGACCGCCCAGTCGAGGAAGCCGATCCGGCTCCCGATGAGGAACATGTTCCCCATGTGCGCGTCGCCGTGCACGAGGGTCGGCGCCCCGTCGTCGAGCGCGTTCGCCACGCCGGCGTAGTCGGAGGAGAGGATCTCGCCGAGTCGCGTGAAGTCCGGGTGCATGTCCCCTCCGAAGAGCTCGACGGCGCGCTCGATCAGATTCGTGTTGCCGCCGCCGCGGCTCGGCGGCCTCAGCCACGCGAGGTCCGTCCCGAACCGCTCGCTCTGCCAGAAGGCCGCGTGCAGGCCGGCGAGATCGGTGACGACCTGCCGGGCATAGTCGAGCACCTCGGGATCGCGCGGCCGCGGAAGAGCCATTCCCCGCGCCACGAGGTCTTCCAGGAGGAGAAGGAAGCGGCCGTCGCCGTCGTTCGACCACGCGGCGAAGTAGCAGTCGGGCGCCTGCAGGGAGAGCTCCGGACGGATCTCGAGGTAGAACCGCGACTCGCTCTCGCCGAAGCCGAGCTGCTGCACGAAGCGACGCTGCGCCTCGTTCTCGGGCGGGAGCTTCACGAAGAAGCTCTCCGGTGCGTCCGCGCGCTCGTCGTACTCGACGGTGATGCGCCCGCGTCCCGTCGTGCCCGAGTGCCGGTCGACGACCGAGACGCGGCGCACGCGCGCCCCCGGAAAGCGCTTCGCGAGCGCCGCCGAGAGCCACGCCGGCTCGATCCCCTCGAGCCCCGCAGGAAGGGGGTCCGGTTCGTTATGGCGCATCTGCACCCAGGCTCACACCTAGCCCGGGTGCAGATGCGCCACAACGAACCGGACCCCCTCGCATTGTGACGCGAGGTGTGGTCCAAGGCGCGCATGGCGGGCCCGGCGGCAAGGCCCTTCGTCGTCGACGCGGACGGTCACGTGTTCGAGCCGCCGCGCCTCTGGCTCGATCGCATGGATCCGAAGTGGGGCGACTGGATCCCGTCACGCGAGACCACCGCGGACTGGTACGAGACGCACCGGGTCGGCGGCGAGATCCGCGCGGGCGGGCGCGAGGTCACGGACGGGATCTGCGCGGCCGTCGGCATGACGCCGCGCGAGTTCTACGACCTGCTCGAGTCGCTGCGGCGCCCGGGCGGCTCCGATCCGGATGCACGCCTCGTCGACATGGACGCGGACGGCATCGACGCGGCGGTGCTGTACCCGTCGAACGCGCTCTTCGCGGGACCGCTCGATCCGATCGAGGCCTTCCGCAACCTCGACTTCGTCGCCGCGTTCCAGCGCGCCTACAACGAGTGGATCGGCGAGTACTGCGCCGCGCACCCGGAGCGCCTCTTCGCGATCGGCGCGGTGCCGCTACAGGATCCCGAGCGCGCGGTTGCCGAAGCGGAGCACGCGGTAAACCGCCTCGGCTGCCGCGGCATCTTCCTCCGGCCGTCCGCCTACGTCGGCGAGCTGCCGCTGAACCACGGCGTGTACGACCGCTTCTGGGCGGCGTGCCAGGACCTCGACGTCCCCGTCGCGCTTCACCCGGGCGTGCACGTCGACACGCCGGGCGCGTGCCGCAAGTTCGGTCTCGTTGCCGAGAGCGCGAACATGTCGATCACGAACATGGCGCAGGGCGAGCTGTATGGCGGCTCCGCTCTCGGCCAGGCGGTCGGGAACGCGGTCGACATGATCGTGACCCTCGGTCGCCTCTTGATGGGCGGCGTGTGCGCGCGCTTTCCCAAGCTCCGCTTCCTCTGTCTCGAAGCCGGCGGCGGATGGGTCCCGACGATCCTCGAGCGCATGGACGAGCAGGTGAAGGCGTTCCCGCTCGAGCGCCGCTGGCTCGACCTCCTGCCGAGCGAGTACTTCCGCCGCCAGTGTTGGGTCGGCTTCGAGGCGGAGGAGTGGAACCTCGCGGCCTCGGCGGAGTTCCTCGGCGCGGACCGGATCCTCTGGGCCTCCGACTATCCGCACCCGGAGTATCGCCCCGGGCTCGTCGAGGAGCTGCTCGAGAAGGTCGAGCCTCTGCCGGAGGCGTCGCGCCGCCGCATCCTCGCCGCGAACGCGATCGAGGCGTATCGGCTGCCGATCGCGCCGGTGCGGTGAGTGGCGCGCTTCACGGACGAAGCTCTCGATCTCGAGCGCCTGCGACGCGACCGGAGCGCTCGGCTTCGCTCCGAGCTCGAGCGAAGCGGCGCGTCGGCGCTGCTCGTCCTCGCGAGCGGCAACGTCAAGTACGCGACGGGTGCCTCGCTCGGCGGCGGCGACGCGGGCGGTGCGCTCGCGCGGCGGACGATCGGTCTCGTCCTGCCGGGCGTCGAGCGACCCTTCGTGTGGACGCCGGGGCCCGAAGCGGTTCCCGCCGAGATTCCCCCGGAGCACGTCCGCGCGTCGCTCGATCTCGAGTCGAGCGACGGCGTGCGCGCGCTCGCCCGCGAGATCCTCGACTCGGCCGGCGACGGTCTCCGCGGTCCGCTCGCGATCGACGACCTGAGCGCGGCGATGCACGTCGAGCTGCCGCGTGCGCTCGGCACGGAGCTCGTCGACGCGAGCACGGTGCTCGGCCCGGCGAAGCTCCGGAAGACCGACGACGAGATCGAGTGCATCCGCCGCGCGCAATCGATCAACGAGCGCGCGATGCTCGACGTCCAGGCGGCGCTCCGGCCGGGCCTCCGGCAGACGGACCTCTCGGCGCTCTTCCTGCGGCGCATCCTCGAGCTCGGCGCGTCCGCGAATGGGATCGACCCGATCTGGCAGGTGATGGGGCGCCGACGTACGGACGTCTTCACGACGACCGGCGAGGTCGCGTTCCCGCTCGTCACGACGGATCGGTTCCTGCGCGACGGCGACGAGCTCTGGGTCGACACGGGGATCGACTGGGCCGGCTATCAGTCCGACTTCGGCCGCACCTGGATCGTCGGCGATCCGCCGCGTCCGACCCGCCGGCAGAACGATCGCGCGAAGCGTTGGCGCGACGTGCTCGAGGCCGCGCTCGAAGGCGTCCGGCCGGGAGCGACCGGGCGCGACTTGACGGAGCGCGCGATCCGCGCGGCCGGCGGCCCCGGCGGCGAGAAGCCCTGGCTGCGTCATTTCTACTTGATCCACGGCGTCGGCACGGACCCGGCGGAGATGCCTCTCATCGGCACCGATCTCGGCGACGAGTTCGACGAGGGCATCGTCCTCGCGCCCGGCATGGTGCTCGTTCTCGAGCCGGTGATCTGGGAGGAAGGCGAGGGCGGCTACCGCGCCGAGGAGATCGTCGCGGTGACGGAGAACGGCTACCGCTGGCTCAGCGATCATCCGTACGCTCCGTACGAGGAGCCGCGGTGAGCCTGCCGGGCACGGGTACCGGTACCGGCACGGGCACGGGCACCGGCACCGGCACGGGCACGGGCACGGGCTCGGGCACCGGCACGGGCTCGGGCACCCGCACCGGCACGGGCTCGGGCACCGGTACCGGCACGGGCACGGGCACCGGCACCGGCACGGGCACGGGCACGGGCTCGGGCACCGGCACGGGCACCGGCACGGGCTCGGGCACCCGCACCGGCACGGGCTCGGGCACCGGTACCGGCACGGGCACGGGCACC
>Ga0194128_10002289_pt1 | contig 31344 bp, 28 predicted proteins | sample TA2KigCa65mmetaG_FD_148650 | JGI IMG/M metagenome (GOLD analysis project Ga0194128, IMG submission 148650) | Freshwater microbial communities from Lake Tanganyika, Tanzania - TA2015037 Kigoma Deep Cast 65m | ecosystem: Environmental > Aquatic > Freshwater > Lake | place: Tanzania: Lake...
GCAAGCGGGAGGCGGAGGAGGCGCAGAAGCGCAAGCAGGAGCAGAAGCCGAAGCGCTAATCACCGACCGCCGTCCGCATCGACGTCGGTCCAGATTTACGCGGTTTTACATGAGCGGCGACATCGAACCACTCGCCAATGCCTGCCTCGCCGGTATGAATCTCCTGACCGCCGCCGACGAGACAGATCACGACGGCCCACGTATCGTGCCGGTCGAGGTACGAGATGAGGAACTCTGGTTCCGACCGATTAAAGTTCGCAATCTTCTTGCGGCGCTTCATGAAGTCGGCGGTTTTTACCTGCGTCCACGCACGCTGCGCTTCGTCGAAGATGACGACGTGGTCATAGGGAGCGCTCGTCGTGCGTACGCCTTCGTCTCGGAAGTGGTGGACGTTCTGGATGAAAGGCTTCACGCGCTGCCGGACCACACCCTTCCGTTCGGTGTTGCCGATGCGCGCCAGTTCGTCGCGCGTGAGCGCTTCCTGAAGAACCGCAACAAGCGGACCGTTTCCCGACAGATAGACGGCCCGCGCCTCTCCCAACGTCCGCCTGCGTGTTGCCACGTTCAGGCCGACGAGCGTCTTCCCGGCTCCCGGTACGCCGGTGACGAACACGATGGATTTCTCGCGGTGCGCTCGGGAGTGCTCGATGATGTCCTCGACGCCAACTGACGTGATGCGGAGGTTCTTGGCGCCCGCGTCGCTCCGCGAAATTGCGTCGACCGAGTGGCGCGCGTACAGGGCCCGCGCCGCCTCGATGATGGTTGGCGTCGGCTGATATGGTGCGGCTCCCCAAGCCTCGCCGTCGATCGGAGGTCCGTTGCTCAGTGCGAGACCACCTTGGAGGACATCGCGGAGGTGGCGAGCGCCGTAGCGATATGGCGGCCGGACGTCGTCGGGGTAGGCGGCCTGCCAGGCTTGGTCCGCTGTTTCAGCTTCGGTAGCGACGAGGATCGGAAGGATCGGCGCCTCATGACTCGCCGAGTGAAAGTTCTTCAGATCCAGCGCGTAGTCCCACGCTTGGTTGTAGTCGGCTAGACGGAACTGGCGCTCACCACACTTGAACTCGATTGGGAAGATCGCAGGGCCGGAAACCAACACTGCGTCGATGCGACTGCCAAGGCGCGGGACGTCGAACTCAAGATAGAGCGTGCCAGTAAGCCCGGACAGAGCAACCTTGAGTATCCTCAATTCCTCTTCCCATGCCTGACGCTGACTGACCCTTCAGCGCTCGCGAGAATTGACCCGCCTTTGCTCGCGACGAATGGACCACTCGGAAATCAACGGAGTCCCTGAAACCCGGCCGCCTGCGCGGACCGCATTTGGGTGGGCGGTCTGCTCGGCGGCCTGGACAGGGACGCCGAGCGCACGGTCGGCCAATCTTCAGAAGGCGGAGACGCGTCATCTTCGGTCTCGAGTCACGACGCAGCCGTACAGAGACGATCGCGGTTTGGCGCGCGCCAACGGAAATTTCGAACAGCGAGATCTCCTTCGCGATCAGCACGTTGACGATTCGTTCTTTGTTCTCATTCGCAGCATGTTCGGTGATTCGCGAACGCTTCGCCGTGAACGACGGATGAATCGGCCCCAGCACTTTGCAGCTCGATACTGCCAGCCGTGGAGGCGCGCCGAGATTCGCGATCGCGGACGCGGAATCGGTTCTGAGTTTCAAATCGTGTTTCGCGTGTGGGTCAATTCTGACGAGCGGAAATGGGTCAATTCTCGTGAGCGCCGAGGCTTTTTTTTTGACCTCGAGATCGTGCGTGTGTGATGCCGTCAGCGCACCAAGAAGCTCGTACGGATCGGGGGCGAGAAAGAAATCTACGGGTCCGGAGTAGTACGCGGACGCGCGGGGAGACGAATTGGTCACTTCTGTGCCAAGAATAACGGAGGGCCCGATTGGAACCGCCTCTATCGACACCCATACAGGGGCAAACTCTTAGTAAAGGTGCGTAATGTTTAGATATATATCGATATATATCGCAAGATAACATATCACAACGATAGAGCTCTGCCTATCACGATTTCATCCTTTTCTTATTGCGGTAATCAATCGGATCGTTGTACCTTGCGCGTCGTGCCGCGACACAAGGGATCATCGCGTTCTACACGTGAAAATAGCGTTTTGCGGAATGCTAGGCTAGAAGAGAAGGGGTGGAGCAAGGAAGAGCTCGCGCGACGGGCAGATGTGTCCGCTCAGACCGTCCGCAAGGCGGAACGCGGCGAAACGGTGTCGGAGACGAGCATGGCCCGGATTGCGAGGGCACTCGGAATGCCCATGGCGAAGTTGTTTCCTGGCACTTCGGCCTGACTGGGCCGCCATGGAATCCCTTGGTTTGACCCCGTACGCGGATTCAGGAAAGAATTATGGTTTGCCCCTGTTCGCGAAAGCGACGAGGAGGCTCTGATGACCGGCTCCAAGACAGCTTCAACAACACCGGTGACCGAGGGCCAAGTGCTTGATCGACCCGTCTCGACGACTGAGAAGCCGTCCGTACAACCGCCAACGTCCGATTGGCGTACAACCGCGGACGAGCTCATTGAAGAGGTCCGCCGATCGGAGATTCTGACGCGCGAGGACCTTGCCATTCGCATAAACGCTCGCGATTGACGCGATCTGCCGCAGGGACCCCGTCCCTGCGGGCAGCTCCGCCCGCAGCGTTCTCCGATACACAAGACGTCGCGTTCTGAAGGATGGGATGGCTCGCATCATTCCGTTTGCTCCTACGGATTCTCTGACCGCGATTCTCGAACTCGAGCCGCCCGCGTTCTCCCGCGCAGACCCCTTCCGCCAGCTTCGTTACATCGCCGATTACGTGCGCAGCCTGGAGTGTCGCTCGCTTGTGATCGAGGACCATTACGTCGATCGCGATTTCATCGAAGACTACAGTCTCTTCTATTCGCGCAACCTCCAGGCCTACCCAAACTTCTGCCAACGTGTTCATTTCTTCCGATGCGAATCGGATCAGACCGAGGCGGAGCTACATCGACTGTTGACGGACCTTCGGAAATACCCCGCCGAATTCAAGGAGCGAGCCGCGGAATTCTCGAGGGACCGATACCTCGGATTCACCGTGATCAAACCTCTGAAGGGATCACCAGTTGGACGAACCGTTCTGAGTCGCTACCCGGCACAACCTGCGGATCTCCCCGATCAGGAAAGGCACTTCTCAGGAACTCGATCGTACACCGTACACCTCGGCCCGGTGACTCTGTCGGTCACCGGCTTGGCTTTTCAGCAGCAGGATGTGGGCGTCAGCGCGTGCGCTACGACAGCTCTGTGGTCAGCGCTTCACAAGGTTCGCGACTTCGAGGAAATCGGGGCACCGACGCCGGCGCAGATCACCACACTCGCTACACGATACTCGTTACCGTTCGGCCGACCCATTCCATCGGACGAGGGACTCTCGCTCGATCAGATGTGTCAGGCTCTCCAGGCGCTCCAAGTAGCGCCTCACGTTCTCCACGCGCAGCGTTTTCGAACGGGCCGCAGCTTCGTGTACTCGGCACTCAGGTCCGAATTTGCTCCTGTTCTACTTGTGAGCAGTGAAACAAATCCCGAGGTCCGCCACGCGGTGACTGCGGTCGGCCAGCGCCTGGCCCCCTTCAAGAGCCCAGTCACGCCAAATCCGGTTGATGCCTCGGAGCGCGTCGTTGCGTTCTATGTAAACGACGACCGCATGGGTCCGTACGTTCGGATGAACTTAATCGAACGGAACAACCGGGTGGTCCTCGAAACTGTGCGTAACGGAAATCCGCTGGACCGATGGCTCCTTGACTTTGTTCTCCTTCCTCTTCATCCAAAGATCCGTCTGCCGTTAAGTGGTTTACGCGAGATTGCGATTCGTTTTCTCCGCGACCTCTACGACCTGCAAATCCCTCTTGAAGGTCCGATTCAATACGAGCATTGGTTTGCACGTACGCCGACGTACCTACGGGAACTGATGATCGACAACGATGAGAGCGCGCTCGGCGTCATGAAACGCATTGGCGAGATCCTGAAGTTGCCGCGATACGTCGGGATCGCGAGAATCACTACGGGCACTGGAAAGATAGACCTGCTGGTTGATTCAACCAGCACGATGAAAAATCTTCACTGCCTTGCGGTTGTCGCCATCGTTTCGAAACCGATCGACTGTTCGGAGCTGGCGAGACGTTATCGCTGTGAGTACATCACGAGTCAAGGAGGTTGATGTGACGTTTCGACTCGTGACCTAAACTCACCGCGAAAATTCCTTAAGCGCGTTCACCAAGCGGGCGCTCTGTTCCACCATCACCTTGTCTTCGAGAGACCTGCGTCGCTTCAAGAGACGCTCTCTCGACAAGTCTTCTGACTCTCTGATCCGAAGCCCCTTGCCCATCCGAATGAAGTCGGGGTTGTCGAGGCTATCATCGAAGAGGTACGTGAAATCCAGCGACAGCTGTTCCTGCTGCTGCGGCCGCTGGATGTCGGGCGCGAAGTACTCGCGAGGCAGCGTTACGTCGGTGTGGTAGTACCCGCCGTACGTGCAGTAGTTCTTGTCTTCTAGCGGTTTCGGCAACTGCACCGGGCACGGGAAGACTGGCAATTCGCGGTGATCCGGCGGCAGTGGTAATAGACGTGTTGCCTTACCCGATTCTGTCGCCGCGGCCCGGTCGATCGTCATCATCGCCAATTCAAGTGCCTTGAAAAGCGATGCAACTGGCTGCTTGTCAATACTCGCAAGGTCCTCAAGGTCCAGATCCGCGGCGAGATCGCTGAGGCTTTCTGCGAGCTTTCCTGACTTGGCCATGTGGCCGACGGAATTCACTGAGAACGCCATGCCTCCAGGAATCCTATGGTCGTGCCACCATCTCCCGTCTCCCTGAGCGCAAAAATAGTTGACGCCCGCCGCCCATCGCCATGCGGCGACGGGCGACGTCGGAGTCTCAAGAAACAGTTCATCCAGATAAATCTGGTCCGGCGCGATGTCCTGCAGTAGATAAAGTTCGGCGACGCTCCGGGCAACTGCCAACATGGATTCATTGGGCGCGGCTTCGGCAATGCGCTGAGAAATCAGAAAAACGATGAAGCCGCTCCTCTGACCATAAAACCCTTCAGCAGTCCACTGCCGGCGGCAACGCTGAATCTTGTCTCTCACACTTTCATCGCCGTGCCGCAGGTCATCTTCGCGCAAAACGCAGTACGACAGTTGTTCGCGCTTTGCTGCAATCCGCCCGAACAGACATGGTTGGTACTTGGCGAGCCATTCGCTCATTACCCCAACCGCTGCATCGTCGGACGTCGTCGCAAAGAGCTTGTCATTTGCGACAGAGACCTCTGGAGTAAAGGCGTGTTCCTGCCTCCAGGGGTCCTTTTCAAGACGCGACATTAACGCTTGGAGATCGTCAGGCATCGAATTCCTATGGTAATTCACCGACTCGGCATGGACGTACCTTCAAGGACGATAGGAACGATTTAGGAACGATTAACGGAGTTTTCGCGCGCGTGGTTGACGGAAGATCGGGTTATGTGACCCCCACCCCCTCCCCCCTTCGTGGCACAGCCGCTGTCGATATCCGCGACGCGCAGACGGGCGCCTTCGACGAGGCGCAGGCCGCCCGCGTAGATGGTGGTCAAGCACTCGCGGTAGACGCGGATCCGCACCAGCGCGAGCACCTGCCGCACCTCGTCCCGGCTAAGCACTGAGGGCAACCGTGTCGAGGGCGCAGGCCGCACGAAGTGCAGCGTCGGCCAGGATTGGTGCAGCGTGTGCTCGTAGAGGAACCGGATGCCGCACAACGCGATCGTGGCGGTCGTGCGGGCGACCTTCTTCTCGTTCGTCAAGTACAAGAAATATTGTCGGAGTTGCTCGTCGCTGAGGGACGCGGGGCTCGCGTGGAAGTACGCGGCCAGTTGGCGAACGGCGGCGACGTAGCACCCCTGGGTCCTTGCGGACAACCCGCGGAGTTGCATATCCTCCAGCATCCGTTGGCGTAAGGGCGTCATCGGTCTCTCCTTCTGGGGGCGGGAGGTAAAGGGACCGCTCCCCGGAGGAGATCTTCACGTCGCATCGTCGCGACGCCGACGGAGAAACCCGACTTTGGTGGCGAGGGCGTGATCTATCCGCCGCAGGCGGATTTAGTCCAACCCGCGAATGGAGCCGACGCGCCCCTGAATCGTGACGGCGCGCGGCTCATTCGCCACGTTGCCAGACCATGCCGAGTCGCGATGCAGGTTCGTCGTAGATCCTCGGACAACAGGAAGTGCAGACAATGATCCGAGCCTTGTTTGTCGTAGGCTGTGCCGCCGCGATGGTCTTTTGTGACGCGGATCCGCGCCTTCGCGCTCAGGCGCAGTCGCCGAGGGACAGTGAGGTAGGGGCGGCTGCGACGGTTCCGCGCGCACGGCAATACGACGTGAAGTCGCGCATCAACGAACAGACGTACCGCCTGCTGATCGCGCTGCCGCCAAATGCCGAGCCTGACGTGTCGTATCCAGCTCTCTATGTGCTCGATGCGAACGTCTTCTTCGGAACAGCCGTCGACGCCGTCGCGTTGCAGGCTTACACGAAGGTTATTACCCCCGTAACGGTTGTGGGAATCGGATATCCCACCGAGGATCTCGAATTGTGGAGACGATTGCGTGCATTCGACTTGTCTGCCGCACCCTCGCTGAAGCCGGAAGAGCGCGGTCAATACGGCGGCGGCGATGTGTTTTTGCGGGTCGTTGAGGAAGAACTCAAGCCGTTCGTCGAAGCCCGCTATCGGATCGATAGATCCAGACAGGCGATCTTTGGGATGTCACGCGGCGGTGAGATTGCCCTCCGAATTCTCTTTCACAATCCAAGTGCGTTTGCGACCTACGTAATCGCGAGCCCAGGGATTCTTTGGAACAATAGCGTCGCGCTTTCCGGCGAAGAAGCCTTCGCCAAGCGCGCCACGGTAGGCGAGCTGCGGCTCAAGGTTCTGCTCACTTCGGCCAGCGATGAGGATCCGGCAGATGTGAAAAGCGTTGCTGACCTCGCGGCTCGCCTTGCCGTCTTGAATCCACGCACACTCACGGTCGGCCGGACGGTCTTCGATGGCGAGGTTCATGTCACCGTGCCGTCGGCCGCCCTCAGCCGAGGACTGCGGTTCGCGTTCGCGCAACCGTCAGCAGCCGTTCCATAAGGAGAATCGCGTATGCTCAAGTCTCGATGGAAGCGGGCGCCGGCCTTGTCGACGAAAGGTGTCTTCGGGGCCCTATCTGCGCTCTGGCTGCTTGCGGTGCCGACGGTTGCTGCCGCGCAAGGAGCCGTGTTCGTGGTTCGTCATGCTGAACGCGCGGACACGTCTGCGGATTCCGTGTTATCTGCCGCGGGACACACCAGGGCAATGCGCCTTGCGGTCATTCTCAAGGATGCCGGCATTACGCAGATCTTCACGACCAATCTGCGGCGGACGGTTCAGACCGCCGAGCCTGTCGCGGTCGCGCTAAAGTTGACACCAACCGAACTGCCGGGCGACGATCTCGATGCACTGCTGACGAAGCTTCACTCTGCCGCCCGACGAGACCGCGTGCTCGTCGTCGGCCATTCGAACACCGTTCCAGAGATCGTGCGTCGCTTGGGCGTCTCGACTCCCGTCACAATTGGTGAAGAGTACGACAACCTCCTCATCGTGATCCCCCAGGAAGGATCAGCGTCGTCTCTTATCCGATTGAGGTATTGATAGCTATCGACCCCGGTGCCGCATGGGCCCTTCTGGCTGGCTAACTCGCTGGAGCCGACGGCGCCGAACCATGAAGTGGCGCCGCGGCTCAGCCCGCAACGTTATGCGGCCTGCTACGACGCGACGGCAGAAAACGATACACTGGCGTTCTCGAAGGAGAAGGGCTGGATGGTGGACCTCGTAAGAGCGAAGCGGGAACAAGACGATAGGAACGATTTAGGAACGATTAAGGAACGATTAACGGAGTTTTCGCGCGCGTGGTTGACGGAAGATCGGGTTATGTGACCCCCACCCCCTCCCCCCTTCGTGGCACAGCGGGAGGCTGGCGGAGTTCTGCGGATCGTTGTGGACGGCGCCGTCGAGCGTGTACGCCACGCCGAACTGGAGCCCTCCGGCGACCGAGATGTTCACGCCGCCCTGGAAGTTGCGGCTGTTCGGACGCCCCGTTTCCACCGCCGCGCCGGCAAGCACGATCAGATCGGTGACCTGTCGCCCCTGCAGCGGCAGCTCGACGATCCGCTCCTGTTCGACGACCGCGCTGATGCCGGCGCTTCGGACGTCGACGATCGGCGCGGCCGCCTCGACCGACACGGTCTCTTCGACGCTCCCGACGGCGAGCGTGGCATTGATCGTCGGCCGTGCGTCGACCTGCAGCACGAGGCCCGTCTGGACGTACGTGCGGAACCCCTGGAGCGATATTTCCAGTCGATAGGGGCCGGTTGGCAGGTTCGGCATGACCCAGGCGCCCGCTTCGTCGGTGACGACCGTGCGCGTGAAGGCCGTGTCTGTCTGCGTGGCGGTGACCGTGACGCCCGGGAGCACGGCGCCGCTCTCGTCGGTGACACGGCCGCTCAGTTCCGCGGTCGCCTGCGCCGAGGCGGGCGATCCGCTGAGGAGACCGACAAACGCGCAAATGAAGACGGAGGAGAGCGTGCGGGTCATGTTCATGGTTTCCACCAGTCGGGCGTCGCCGTCGAGCGCTGGGGCAGGAGTCTCGTCCCATCCTGCTTGGTGACCTTCCCCAGCCACGCGAACAGTTGCCCCGGAATCGCGAATCCTTCGATCGTGATGACGTCGCCGACGCTGAGCGAGTCCTGCGTGAACCCTTCACGAATCAGCCAGGCCGCCGGCGTGCTTTCGAACCGCCACACCACGACCTGGCCGTCGGCGTCTTTCGCCTCGACATAGATCTGGCTGTGCGGGCTCCTGAACTCCCAGCGGACCACCGTGCCCTGGATGCGGACGAAATCCTTCTGGTCCTTGGAGTAGTACGCCGTCGAATGGTGCGCGAACGACTGCGCGGCCCATCCGAGCGACGCGGCGATGATGGCGACAGCGACGGTTCTCATCTACTTATCCGGCGGATACTTCGACTTGTGCCACTGCGCGCCCCAGCGCGAGTCGGCGGGATCGCAGTCGTACGGGAGGAGCGGCTCCGTGCGGACCGTCCATTCCCACCCGTAGCGATACGGCTGCTTCAGCGACAGCGGATCCTCCGTCACCGAATCCAGTTTCAAGGTGTCGCCCTCGCGCCAGTACTGCTCCGTCATCCTCTTCAGGGCCGACGCGGGGAACCACCGGTTGGCGCTGAAGCCGCGCGGGTCGAACGAGAACTGCGTCGTGGTGATGACGAGCCGGCCGCCCTCGTACCGGCCGAACGAGTGGCCCTGATTGCGGTAGTCGTTCCTGGCCGGCGCCGGATGCCCGTGCCCTTCCAGCCAGATCGTGCGGACGACATCCATCTTTTCGTACTGGATGATCACCCGATCGGCCTGTTGGGTGATTTGAAAGTCGTAGTTGTCGTTGATGAGACCCGGTATCGGCGTCGGGCTGCAGTCGTACGTCGGATTGTACGCGTCGTCGAACGCTTTCTCGAACCCGGCGGCCCTGTTCGTCGGAACGGCCGGCGCCTCGCGCTTGCCGTTGAGGGGGCCTTTCCGATGCCAGATCCCTGTCAGGTTGGGAATGGCCGGCGCGGCGGACGTCGACTGCGCGTCGAGCGGCGTCGACAGGTGCCCGGCGGCGATGACGAACAGCGCCACCCCGCCAATTGCTGATGCCAGGCGCATGGGAAATCTCCCTCCGCGCCTGAATACTACCCCGAGCGAAGGAAGGTTCGCACTCTATCCGCGGGCTTTGCTACACTTCGCCGCTGTGAAGATTCGGCGCCTGTCTCTGCCGGGCGTGGTCACGATGGCCGTGCTGATCCTCCTGCCGACCCTGGCGCTGATGCAGCACCGCTGGATCGAACAGGTCCGCGACGCCCAGCGGGAACAGATGGAGCGCGACCTGCGAACCGCGGCCGGCCGGTTCCGGGATGCTTTTCGCGTTGAAGTAGCGCGACCGCTGATGGCCATCCGCGCCACCATCCGCAGCAGCGCGTGGGACGCTCGAACTGGAGCCTGGTCCGACATCAGTCAGCATCCGGAGACTCTCGGAGACGTGTTTCTCGTCGACCACAGTGGCGGCGACCTTCGGCTGCGTCGGTGGAATCCGGATACTCTCAGCTTGGATCCCGCTGCGTGGCCTGCCTCGCTCGTCGCATGGCGTGCTCGATTGGAGCGGGCGATCGCGGAAGGAACCGAGAGTCTGCCGATTGCCCCACCGGTCGGTGCCGAGGATTCACCCCACGTGGTCGCACCTGTTCTGGGCAACGCGTTCGGGTCGCCTCGGCAGCGCGGAACGCCCTCGCTGTTGGGATTCGCGATCGTCCAGCTGGATTTGGACTACTTCCAGCGCGACCTGCTTCCGAAGCTCGTCGCGCGCCATCTGACGAGCGCAGCCGGTGATCAGTACCAGGTGACGATCACGGCCGGAGACGAGCCGGTCAATGTCGTCTATCAATCACAATCGGGTACTGTCCTCGATCGCGAAGGCGTCGTCGAAGGCGACCTCCTTGGTGATACGGTGCGCGATCCGCTCGTGCTGTTCCCGCGGTGGACGCTGCGAGTGCAGCACGGCCGCGGCTCGATCGAGGCAGCCGTCGAGGGGCTCTGGCGCCGCAACGTCGCCATCAGTCTCGGTGTCCTGACGTTGCTGACCGCCAGCATCGTGCTGCTCGTGGTGTCGTCACGCCGGGTGCAACGCCTTGCGCGCCAGGAGCTCGAGTTCGTCGCCGGCGTCTCACACGAACTGCGTACTCCGGTCGCCGTTATTCGATCGGCGGGCGAGAACCTGTCGCTCGGAGTGATCGACTCCAGCGAGAAGGTGAAGTCCTACGGTCAGATGATTGAAGCGGAGGCGCGGCGATTGGGCGACATGGTCGAATGTGCGCTGCAGTACGCCCGGCTCGGCTCCAGTCGTGGCCTGCTGGCGCGCGTGCCGCTGGCCCCAGCCGAGATCATCGACGCCGCCATCCGGTCCGCGTCATCGGAGCTCGGAGGTTCGATCGTCCACCGATCGATTGCCGCCGGTCTTCCACCCGTACTCGGTGATGCAGCAGCCCTGCAGTCGGCGGTGCAGAACTTGATCGTGAATGCATTGAAGTACGGCGCGCCGAACGGTTGGGTCGGGATTCGTGCGGAGCACACATCCGGGCATCAATCGGAAGTACGCATCACGATCGAGGATCGCGGACCAGGAGTCGCGGCTGAGGATCTCCCTCACATCTTCGAGCCGTTCTATCGCGGGGCCGATGCTCTGGTGAAACGACCCCACGGCAGCGGTCTGGGCCTGTCGTTCGTGCAACGTGTCGTCACCGCCCACAACGGCCGCGTCACCGTGACGACGAAGCAGGGATCTGGAAGCGCTTTCACGATTCACCTGCCGGCTGCCGACACGCACGAGTCGCTGGCAGCAGGGACCGTCGAACTGGCGGTCACGAATTCTCGCCGCTGAACTTGTAGCCGACGCCGTGAATAGTGAGAAGGTGCCGCGGGTGCCGCGGATTGTCTTCCAGCTTCTGGCGGAGCCACGCAATGTGAACATCCACCGTGCGGGTGGACGGCATGGCATCGTACCCCCAGACCTGATTCAACAGTTCTTCGCGCGTCAGCGCCTCCCCCGCGCGCTCCGCCAGATACCGCAGCAGTCTGAACTCGAGGACTGAAAGGTCCAGGATCCTGCCGTTCTTGCTCACCTCCGAGCGCCGGAGATCGATGACGATGTCGCCGCACCTGAGGACGGCTCTCGACTGTGGCCGCATGCTGCGGCGCAGCAGCGCCTCGATCCGCGCGAGCAGTTCCGCCATGTCGAACGGTTTGACGAGGTAATCGTCGGCACCGAGCTTCAGGCCGACAACCCGATCGACGAGCTCTCCGCGCGCGGTCAGAATCAGGATCGGGGTCTGAATCCCTTGCTGGCGAACCATGCGACAGACATCGAAGCCGTTGCCTCCCGGAAGCATGACATCCAGGAGGATCACATCGAAACTGCCGTGGACGGCGCTTCGCAGCGCCGTCTCGGCGTTTCCGGCACTCTCGACGGCATAGCCTTCGGCGGTAAGCCTGTCGGTGAGCGTCCTTACCAGCCCGGGCTCGTCCTCGACGAGAAGCAGACGCGGAGGATCCGGAACCACAACGTACATAATACGGCCCTGATCATGGCAAGCAGGACTCTCGGACGTTTGGCCGCGCTCGCCGCCGCGAGCGCGATTGTGGTGCCGCGCCCTCTCGCCGCGCAGCAGAATTTCGATGCCGTGCAGGTCGAGGTGCGGCCGGTCCAGGGCAACGTCTACATGCTGGTCGGCGCCGGCGGCAACGTGACGGTTCAGATCGGCGACGACGGCGTGCTGATTGTCGACACGCAGTTCGGTCCGATGGCGCCGAAGATCCTGGCGGCGATCCGGACGCTCTCCGACAAGCCGATCCGCTACGTCATCAACACGCACGTCCACGGGGATCACAGCGGCGGCAATGAGGCCCTGGCCGCTGCCGACGGCGCCATGATCGTCGGGCACGACAACGTGCTGAAGGTGATGAGCGCACCGAAAGACGGATCCACTGACGATCGGTTTCGCCAGGGGAAAGGCGCGTGGCCGCGTGAGACATTCGCCGACCGCAGGACGCTCACGTTCAACGGCGAGGAGATCGATCTCATTCATATTCCGGCGGCCCATTCCACCGGCGACACGCTGGTGCATTTCAAAGGGTCGGGCGTGATCAGCGGCGGCGATATCTTCGCCATCACGCGGTATCCGATCGTCGATTTCGACGGCGGCGGCCGCGTGCAGGGGATGATTGCGGGGCTGAATCGGATCATTGCCCTGTCGGAGCCGTCTTCGGCGCGGCGCCGGATCTATGTCATCCCAGGCCACGGCCGGCTGTGCGACCGCGAAGACGTCATCAAGTACCGCGACATGTCCGTCGTGCTCCGAGACCGCGTGCAGGTCATGATCAAAAAGGGCATGACGCTGAAAGACGTGGAGGCTGCCAAACCGACCGCCGACTACGATCCAATGTACGGGGCGGCGACCGGCTTGGCGGCAACCGACAGCTTCATCGAAGATCTGTACAGGTCTCTCACGACCGGGACACGCAGTGCGGCGTCCCGGCCGTGAGGCTCAGAACACGTACTTCAACGCAAACTGCAGGATCCTCGGGTCGAGCGCGTTCCGGACGACACCGAACGTATTCGTATCACTGAGCGTGACGGAGACGGGTGGGTCGCCTGGGTTGACCACGCCCACGCGGAAGCTATTCGTGACGTTGTAGGCCTCGACCCGGAACTCGAGCCGTTCGTTGTCGCCGACGGGGAAGATCCTCGACAGCGCCATGTCGAACGACCACTGCCGCGGCCCGCGAATCGAGTTTCGCGCGTGATTGCCGAGCGTGCCGAGTGCTGGCAGGGCAAACGCCGCCGGGTTGAGGTACTGCGTTCCCGGCCGGCCGGATCGGTCCAGATACGGGTTCGGCAGCACCTGGTCGGCACGCTGCAGCACCTGCTGCTGCGCTCCGACCTGCAGGCCGTTCAACGCCCGATCGCTGCCGGACAGCACAGTCAGGGGCCTGCCGGAGGCGGCCGTGTAGATCCCCGCGATCCTCCAGCCCGACGCCAGCATCCGCAGCGTCGGTTGCGAGAGCTCCGGTGTCTCGACAACGGTGGTCAAATTGAGCATATGCCGCCGATCGGAATCGCACGCGCCGCGATCGAGATCGCGATTGTTCGGGTCCGCGTACGTATCGGTGGGATGCGCGCCCATCGGGTTGTAGAGAATCACGTAGTCGCCGACGCAGCGCGACCACGTGTAGTTGGCGTTGAGCGTCACGCCGCGGACCGAGCGACGATCGAGCGTCAGAATCATTCCGTGATAATCCTGCGTCCCTTCGTCGTCGGCCTCGGCGACGAACCCGATCTTCTCGCCATCCTCCGGCCGTTCCAGCGTGAACCGGCGGCGGGCGTTCGTGTTCTGCGGCGTGGAGCAGGGCGTGCCGGGGGCGGTGCGGAACGTGTAGCCCTGCGTCCTGCAGGTGCCGGCCGCGTCGGCGTTGCCCGGGAAGTAAACGGCCGGATTGAGCGCCTTGTTGCTCCAGGCACGGGCGATGTGGCTGCCGAGATAGCTGGCGGACACCAGGATGTCCGACGCAATCTGACGCTGGAGGCTCGCGCTCCACGACTGGCTGTATGGCGTGTCGAGGTCGAAATCCTGCGTATAGAACAACCCCAACGGCGGAAACGGCGCGTTCGCATTCAACTCGTACGGGAAGATATTCCCGCCGGGAATGCCTCGCCACGGATCCTCCAGGCCGCCCGGAGGGCTCACCAGCGTGACCCGGCCGCCCCACGGCGAGCTGCCGGAGTAGGTTTCGCGGAAATTTCCCGGGACGTGGAGATAGCCGAGGGCATAGGATGACCGCACCGATGTGCGGCCGTCTCCGCTGACATCCCATGCGGCACCGACGCGCGGCGCAAACTGCAGCCAGTGCGAGTTGACGCCGTTCTCCGGAATGCCCGGATCGCCGCGGAAGTACAGGCCGGCTGGCGCGTTCACGAAGACGCTGCTCTTGATGCCCTGCCGGAACCGTTCGTAGTCGAAGTGATAGATCGCCTTGGTCCGCTGCGGCAGGTATGGTTCCCAGCGCACGCCGGCTGTGAGCGTGAGCGTCGGCGTGGCCCTCCAGGTGTCGGTGCCGTACACGGCGACCGTCGTTCCGTTCACGTCATGTGGATTGGAAATTCCGGTGAACAGATTCCCCGGCCGTCCGAGCATGAAATCCGCCAGTCCCAGCCCGGTTGCCGCGCCGGTGAATCGAAACTGGTGCGGACTCGCCCAGACGGCGAAGTTGTGCTGCGTGCCGTACATGACGTTCCCGCCGAAGGAAAGCTGGTGCGCGCCGCGGACGAGTGTGAAATCGTCGTTGATGCTGTAGCTCGTGCCGGTGTACTGGTGGCCGGCGAGGAAGCCGCTCGTCAGATTGAAGCCGCCGGTGACGAACATGTTGTTGATGCGCGTGATCTCGGGCCCGCAGTACAGGTTCACGCCTGTGTCGCACCAGTTGAACAGCTCACCCTTTTCCACATTCTTGTAGTCGTTGTCCGTCCGATTGACGGCAAACCGAAAGGCGTGAACCGTGGTCGCATTGAGCACCCACGTCGATCCCACCGTGTACGAGCTCTGGATGCTGTTCCGGTAGCCGGTTTCCTGCAGCAGGTGCGTGTTGAATTCGATGGGGTTCGGTACATCGAACTTGTGAATCATCACGCGGCCGAACAGCGCGTGATCCTGCGTCTGCTGATAATCGACCTTGCCGACGTAGATGCCTTCGCGGTCCTGGCTCATGTTGCCGTAGGTGATTTCGCCGCACGGATTGTCCGTGGTCGGGAACGGCATCGTCGGGCCCTTCCAGTTGACGATGGCCAGCGCCGCCTTGCTGTACACGGCCGGATCGATCCGGTTGTTGACGAACGGCGGACGCAGCGCGATCTGGCGGCCGTTGTTGCACGCCGGTGACGTCACCGCGGTCCAGTCGCCGGCAAGCATCGCCGCGGTGGGAACGAAGGCGCGCAGGTCGAGCGGGTCCTGCCGCCGCGTCGTGCCCTGATATCCGCCAAAGAAGAAGAGTTGATTGCGCACGATAGGCCCGCCGACGGTGCCGCCGAACTGATTGCGCTTCAGCGTGCTCTGCTTCTTTTCCCCGGTCCGCGGATCGATGGCGGCGAAGAAGTTCGTGGCATTGAAGAGATCGTTGCGCAGGAACTCGAAGAGGCCCCCGTGCAGCTGATTGGTGCCCGATTTGGTGACGACGGCCACGGCGGTCGAATTCCCGCGCTGGGCGGTGACGCCGCTCGTCTCCACCTTGAACTCCTGCGTCGCATCCGGGAAGGGCATCACCATCGTCGATCCGGTCACGTAGCTGACGTGGTTGGCGCCATCCAGCGTGTAATCGACCCCGTAGCCGGCGCTCCCGCCGACCGAGATCTGAGGTGAGGACCCGCCGACGAGGCTTGCACCCCGTCCCTCGGCGGTGTACACGGCGGCGCCCGCGAGCATGATCAAGTCGGTCACGTTGCGTCCGTTGAGCGGCAGTTCCAGGATTCGCTGATTCTGCATCACCGACCCGACGGTGGCGCTGCGCGTCTCGACCACGGCGGCAGCCGCTTGTACCTCGACGCTTTCCGCCACCTGGGCGACCTGAAGCGTCGGGTTGATCGTCAGACTGCTGTTCACCTCGAGGGCGATCCCGGTCTGCGCGTACGTGCTGAATCCCTGCAGCTCGGCCTGAAGCCGATACGGGCCGAGCGGCAGGTTCGGCAGCACGTAGGTGCCGGTTTCGTTGGTGACCGTGGTTCGCATAATGCCGGTATCCGTCTGCGTCACGGTGACGGCAACGCCGGGCAGGACACCGCCGCTCTGATCCCGCGCGGTGCCGCTGATTTGCGCGGTGGCCTGCGCCCATGCGGGCGCGCAGATGAGGATTGATGCGAGAGAACCGGCCGACAGGGTGAGCAGGATACGGTTCACGAGCTCCCTCCTACTGCAGTTTCGGTGGTGGCGCGGGCGCAGGCCGTCCGAACCGCGCCGCATCGATCGGCGCATTTGCCTGCACATCGGTGAGCGTGATGGTGTGCTGCCCGTTCGTCCAGGTCGCGGTCGTGCGGAAGGGCACCTTCACGCCCGCGACCTCACGGTAGTCCGCGTAGTCCGTTTGCGTCGGTACACGACCGACCGCTGTGTCGTTCCACCGCACCGTCCGTACCAACAGGGCGGACTTCTGATCGAAGTAGAAGTTGACCGGCAGCTGCCCGGGCCTCGTGCCCTGGGCAACGTACACGTCGCGATCGTCAATCGTCGTCGTGGCCACCCTCCACTGGGCGAACGCCTGGCGGATGTGCGCGGGGAAGGCGACGAGCGCGTCGACGCGCGCCCCTTCGAGGTTCCCGCCGGTGAGCGGCATCAGCGGAATCGGCCGGTCGGCGGAGGCGACCCACGCCGCGCGGCCGTCGTAGGTGCTGACCTTGTCGCCGAACGGCGCGTGGACGACCGTCGCGCGTTGGTCCGGTGCCCTGGCATAAATCTCCACGGCGACATCGACGTGGCCGGTATCGAAGCCGGAATACGTCCCGCGCGCGACGTAGCCCGTCAGGGCGCCAAGCCGCGCGGCCCCGCCGAGTGCCTTGATGTAGTTATCGAATACCTGCGCCGCCGTGGGTAGCCCCGGAACGTTCGGGACCACGATGTTGATGTCGTTCGGGTCTTCCACCGGGGCGCCGTACTGAATCGCAAGGTTGGGTATGTCTTTGGGACGCGGCCCACCTTGATGGCACGTAAAGCACGTGACGCGACGCTGACCGCCGAAGTTCATTTTGTTGATCGTGTCGACCATCACGATCATCCGGCGTGCGGTCTGCTTCAGCGGGGTCTCGTCCGCGAAATTCGCCCAGCTGTCGTTGGTATCGGCGGTGTGGCAGTCGGTGCAGTTCAGGCTCGTCGCCGAGGCGAACATCCCCATCGTGTCCATGAACTCATCGACGGGCATCCCGCGAAGAAGCGGAACGTTCCTGAAGACTTCTTCGGCCAGCGGCACGCGAGGCTGCGGCGGCTGCGTCTGGGCGTATGCGACGCTGATGAGACCGACGAGACCGATCGTTGCCGCTGCCGCCCACACAGTGCGCATCAACCCTGAACCTCTACTCCACTTACTGCCCGCGTCCGCCCCGTCCCTGTCCCGCGGCGCCGCCGCGGAAGCCGCCGCCGCCGAATTCGAGCTGCGTGCCGTCCGGCTTGGTGACGATGCCGGCCAGCAGCGCCCTGGCGGCCGTGTTCTGCGACGGGTGGCCGAGGACTTTGACCTTCATCCCCTGTTCGAGCGTCCGGTTCGTCCAGCCGTTGCGGATCATGGCGCTGGCGTTGCCCGCGCCGGTGATTCGCCACACGGCTTTCGCCCCGCCCGGGTTCTCGACTTCCAGCACCAGCTCCGGATGCGGGTTGATGATCTTGACGGACTGCACCGTCCCTTCGATTTCGACCGTGCGGTCCATGAACCAGAAGTTGGGCATGGAGTGGTGGGCGTTCACGGTCACCGCCGCGACGAAGAACGCGCCGCCCACGATCGATGGCACAGAGAACCTCATACGTGTCCCCCTCATGTCTCCGCGTTTACTTGTCCGCGTACTTCTCGAACATCTTGTCGTCCTTGTACTTCTGGTGCGCCGAGTTGTACAGGTGGTGCAGGCCGACCTCGGGATCGCACTGCCACTCGTTGGTCCATTCCCGGGCCAGTCTCTTGACCGGAAAGCTCCACGTGAACGGGGCATGGAGAAAGATCGGATCGTCGATCGTGATCGTGATCTCCATCGTGTCCTTACCGGTCGCCCGGTACCGCTCGGTCACCTTTTTCAGGTGTGACGTGGCGATATGTGCCTGGTCGTCGAAGCCGTCTGGATCGAAGGTGAAGTTCGTCGATTCGACGATGAACGTGTCACCCTCCATGCGTCCGATGGAATGGCCCTGATAGAAGCGCTCTTCGGCGCGCGGATGCGGCCGGCCGTCCACCCAGATGTATCGCACCCAGTTCGACTGCTCGAACTTCTGCAGAACGGAATCGGACGTCACCGAAAAGTTGAACGGGTAGGCTTCGCCGAGCGCCGTCACGACGTTGCCGGCCGTACACGTCCAACGGGGCGAGAGCGGTTCGTCGAAGAAGGCAATCCACGCGCGCGCGCGTTCGTTGAGCAGCGGTTCCAGTTTGTCGACCGGAATCTGACACGTGCCTCGCGGGTTGCCGCGCTCGTCTTTCAGGGAGCCGCAATTGCCGCCGCCAAAGCTGCCTTCATCCCAGTCGCCCAGGATCTCGCGAGGCATCTCGAAGTAGGTTGGCGTTGCCGGAAAACCGCGAGCGGGAGTCTGAGCTGCCGCGGCTGTTGGCACTGCTGTCAGGGCGACGAGAAGACCAAGCACCATCACGATGCGATGCATGTTCGAACTCCTTGGGTCGATGGAGTCAGGACGGCCGTCACTGCACTCCGTTGCTCAAGTTTCGGATACGCCGGTTGAACACCTGCTCGTCCATCGGCGTGAAGATGACTTCGAGCAGCTCGCCGTTTGGCGACGTTTTCGGCTGGCGCCGAAACCGTCGAGGGTCGGATGTCCACGATGTCGTGTACGTCTCGGGATCCGTGAATGTCAGCGTGAGCTCGAGGTCGTCCTCGTCCATGCGGCGCCAGCGCTCGGTGATTCGCATCTGCTCACTGAACGGCATGCCCCATTCGTCCCCCCATAGGCGAGGATCGAGGCCAAACGTCTCCACGACGAATGTGTCACCCTCCCAGCGACCCACCGAATACCCGTAAAAGCGAGGGCCAGGATCTTCAGGCATCGCTCGCCCATCGGTCCAGACTTCACGCCAGATGCGGAACCATTCGAACATCTGCACCACTTTGTCGTCCGTCTGAATGAACTGAAACGGCCGTCCGTACACCAGCGAGCGCAGAAGCCCTGGCACATTCGCGTCGCTGAGGGGATCGTTGCCTTTCGCCGGCAGAGCGGCTCGCGGTCCCTTGCCGGGACTGCGGGAGTCGAATATGGCCCTGCCCTTTGGGGTCAGCGGCAACCGCGGCTTGAGCCACTGCGACTCCAGACGGCCTCGGGCGTCTGCGCCTTCGGCGTTCATCGGCATCCACACTCCGCTGAGGACACGCGGGTTGTATGGCGCCGTTTGGGCCAGGGCCGGCGATGAGGCGATGAAGGTCAGCGCCAGGCAGGCAATGCTCGAGCGAAGGGAAGCGCTGCGCATGATCACTCCTTACAGCCCCTCTCGGATCTCGGCTTTCGGCGTCCTGTCGACGCCATTGATCGTGACTTTGCAGGTGCCGATGCAGGATCCGACAGGGGTCCCCACCTTCGATGGATACACCGTGATCTGCACCTGATCGCCGACGCTGAACTGCTTCCGCGTCCAGCCCTGCCTCAGCATCACGCCGGGACTGTTCATCTCCACCGCGTATTCCGACAGCTGTCCTTTGGCATCCTTGACTTCGAGAATCAGGTGCGCGTGAGGGTTGGTCCAGGAGAACTCTTTGACGATGCCGAAGATGACCGTCGGCTTCGAATTGTCGTAGGCGATTCCGGTCCCATGGTGGGCGAACGCCGCCACTGGGATCAGACAGGCATAGATCGCCGAGGCGAGAACGTGTTTCTTCACGGTGCCTACCTCTGTGACTGAGCGGACGCCAAGGAAGACGGACACGCCCGCCTTCGATACGAAGCGGATTCTAACAAGATGGAACGGATTCTAAGAAGAGCGTGGGTGGGGTGTCATTAAACGCGGGTTAAAACTTTGCTAAGGATGTAAAGGCGTATCAGAGCTCGACGTGGGTCTGGACGAGCACCCGGCGCTCGAGCGCGCCTTCGCCGAGGACGCGGTAGACCTGTTCGAGCGAGATGACGACGCCCAGCCGCCCCCGGCCCCACTGGCTCCAGTGCGCGCCGCCGAAGAGATACCGGCGCCGTGAATCGCTCTCGTTCGAGGACGATAGGAACGATTAACGGAGTTTTCGCGCGCGTGGTTGACGGAAGATCGGGTTATGTGACCCCCACCCCCTCCCCCCTTCGTGGCACAGCAGCGGTCCCGGCGTATGGTCTCGAGCAGTCTGCGCGCGCGTTCGCGAAGATCATCGACCAGGTCAACACGATCGACCTGCACGACCTGCGGCATCAGGCGGTAGGTGGCAGCCGGTAGGTTGTAGCCGGGAGCGGCGTTCACACTTCTGGGTTCTCGCTTCTCGGTTCGTGTTCACGTTCGGTTCCGGGTTCTGGGTTCTGGGTTCTGGGTTCTCGGCGGGTACGTCGCGTCCGGCTTCAGTTCTCGGCGCGTGTCTCGACGGGTACGTGGCGTCCGGCTTCAGCCGGACCTGGCTCTGTGCATTCAGCCCTGGTCGGGGGCGACGTGCCGCTCACCGCTGCAGGGACTGCGGCCAGTTCAACACGACCGTAATCCCCGCATCGTTGGCCGCCTGCACGACCCTGTTGATCAGAAACCGCTGTCCGTCCGCCGTCACGGCGTAGTTGGTGCGATTTGCCGTCCTGGCCGCCTGGGAAAAGAGCGGCTCGGTCTTGCCGGCCGTGAAGCCGGACGCGTCGGCGCCGACCGCGACCGCCATCAACCTGTCGTCGCCAGAAAAATAGAACAGTTCCTTGCCGTCGTGCCGCCATTGCGGATCCGTCCCGCCCTCGCTGGACACCTGCCACTTCCCCCCTTGCGCGTTCGGGAACGGCCGCACGTAGATCTCGAACCGACCTGATTCGTCGGACGCGTAGGCCATCCACCGCCCATCCGGCGACACATGACCGTTCTGCTCGTTGAATGAGGTCTTGAGATAGGAGAGGCCCTTGCGGTCGCCCGACAGGTCGACATAGGCCAGGTCGAACGCGTCGCCGGTGTTTTCGTCGAAGACGAGGAACCGTCCGTCGGACGTCCAGTCGGTCAGCAGTTTGTTGGTCTCGGACGCAAACACCAGCTCGTCGTTGCCGGCGCCGTTCGCCTGGCGCCGGTACACATCGTGTTTCCCGGAGCCGCGGTCCATGGTGTAGGCGATGTACTTTCCATCCGTGCTCCAGAAGGGAAGCCATTCGGTGCCGGCGTCGAACGTGAACCGCGACGAGACCTTACGCGCGAGGTCGAAGAGCCAGAGATCGAACGTGGCCTGGTCACGATCGCGCCGGCCAACCATGAGGCGCGTCCCGTCAGGCGACAGAGACGGGTTGATGTACGTGGATTCCGGTCCGACCGCCTCCCTTGGCGTGCCGCGTCGATCGAACCAGCGCAGCTCGGTGAAAAACGTCTCGTTGGCCCGGTACGCGAGCACGCCAGCGCCCGAGGCGCTGAATCGTCCGTGGCCACTCGCGGGAAGGCCGAGCCGTTCCGCCACCGGCATGGCGTCGCCGATCGGCTCGAGCCGCGAGACATCGAACGCCTGGGCCATGAGCGTCCCCTGGCGCTGAAACAGCAGGTGGCCGGACGCATAGATTGCGTGTGAATCGGCCGCGAACAGCGCCCTGACATCAGGCGAATCCAGCGATCCGATAGAAACCGCACCCGTGGTTCCGAGGAAGATGCCTCCGACAGCGCCGGCAAAAAAACAGAAAATGACGCCCATCGGGAAGAAAACTCGGGAAGAGCTGCGATCCAGTCCTGCCCGACGAAAGGTCCATCGACGTCACGGGAGCAGGTGCCCCACCCGCGGCGGATACGCGGTGCACGGGAGCGCCGAGATTGGGGACGAACAGAATCGTGCCGTCAGGGTTCCACGCGCCACCTGCCCCACTCCTCGCGTCCGCGAGTATCCGAACGGGGCCTCCAGAGACTTCGACCGTCTTGAGCTTGCCGCCCGCGAAGAAACCGATGGAACGGCTGTCGGGCGACCAGAACGGCAGTGCGGCGCCTTCGGTTCCAGCCAGGCGGCTCGCCCCCTGCGACGCGAGCGATAGAATCCAGATCGAGGGCGGTTCCGTTCCCCTGCGCGCGAGGAACGCCAAGGACCTCCCGTCCGGAGAGACGGCGTGCGCCATCTGGTTGACCGGTGTGATGGCGGTCGGCGACACGAAGCTCGTGTCCGGCGGAGCCAACACCGAGAATCGCACGGGAGACGCGAGGGGCGGCGAGTCGAACGCGCGCATGCCGGCCATCAGCGCCGCGGCGGCCAGCGCCGCGGCGGCGATCGCCCAGGCCAGGCCCACACGGAACTTCCGAGGCTGCCGGGCCACCCCTGGGCCGGCCATGGCGCCCGCAGCACACCACTGCAGGACGTCCCACAAGTCCTGCGCCGACTGCCATCGCGCGTCGGGACCCTTGTTGAGACACTTTCCGACGATACGCTCGAGGGAAGGAGGGATCGACGACTGGAGCGTCGAGAGCGGCGCCGGATCGACGTGCATGATGGCGGCCACGAGGCTCGCATGCGTCTTCCCGTCGAACACCCTGCGCCCGGTGATCATCTCGTGGAGCACGAGCCCGAACGCGAACACGTCGGTCCGCGCGTCCGCCTCCCTGCCTTCCAACTGCTCGGGCGCCATGTACTGGAAAGTGCCGAGAATCGTGCCCTGTTGCGTGAGCCCAGGCGGGGTCGTCGGCAGCATCGACAGGTTTCCGGCGACGATGGTGTCGCCCGTTCGCGCCAAGCCGAAATCCAGGAGCTTCGCGCCCGACTTGGTCAGCATGATGTTGCCGGGCTTCAGATCGCGATGGACGACTCCGGCGCGATGGGCCGATCGGAGCGCATCGGCGATCTGAATCGCGATCTGCAGCGACTGGTCGGTTGGGATCGCTCCTTTCTTCAGGCGCTGTTCCAGCGTCTCGCCGTCCAGGTACTCCATGACGAGGAAGTCAGTACCTTCGTGCCGGCCGACGTCGTGGAGCGTGCAGATGTGTGGATGGGAGAGCGAGGCGATCGTGCGGGCTTCGCGTTCGAATCGCTCACGCAGCTCGGGCGAGTCCGCGAAATCCGCGGGCAGCACCTTCACCGCCACCGTGCGATCGAGGCGCGTGTCTCTGGCCTTGTAGACTTCGCCCATTCCGCCCGCGCCGATCGGGGCGGTGACCTCGTACGGGCCGAGGCGAGTGCCAATGGCCAGCGCCATGGATGGGACCGCAATTATAGTCTTCGTGAATCTTCGTGACAGGAGTGACGGTCGGAGAGACCGGGCTCGTCAGGGGAGGTTCAGAGCGACCGCGCGCAATTCCGGAATATCGGCAAAGTCTCTGATGTTCGACGTGAGCAAGCCGAAATCACGTTGGATCGCTTGCGCCGCCAGCCACAGGTCGTTGACGCGGACATCAGGATCCTTGCCCGCTTTCTTCAGCTTCGCCGCCAGCGCGCCGAACGTCGCCGCCGTTTCGACAGTGATCCGTAGTTGCGGTTTTCGACCGAGCCGCCGAAGCATGGCCATGCCTCGCTGCTTCTGGCGACCGGGCCCCATGAGTTCCAGACCAAACCGGATCTCGGCCACGTTGACCGGTGAGAGGTAGAGACGATAGGACGCATGAAAGCCCGTTTCGTTAACGGAAGGCCCCTTATACGGCCCCCGCCCTCCCGCCAGCACAGCGCGGATTGCCCACGCACGGCGCGGATCATCGCCCCGAACCCCACGGGTGTCAGTGCGAGCGCGGAACAGCCCGCGCGCAAGACAGACCTCTCGTGAGCGCTCGCCGTCGCGAGGCATGCGGAGTCTCTCGGGTTGGGATGGCCGTCAGGGGCTCACGGCACCGCGATGTCGCCGTCGTACCACGGATCGGTTCCCCCAATCGGCAGCGGCGGCGACCGCGCAGGACGGGCGGCAGGCACCTCCGTTGGCAGGCCGAGATGGCTCAGGATGCGCCGGATCACCGTCGGGTCTTCGATGACGGCGATCAGCTCGAGACGGTCCCCGCAGCGAGGACACGCGAGGACGTCGAACCCGAAGCTGCGCTGCATCAGCTCCGCCCAGAGCCAATTCGTGCGCGGAGGGACGGGCGCGGCAGTGCGATGCTCAGAAGCCGTGCCCGTCGTCGTCTCTGCCGGTCGCTCGGACTCGGACCCGGCCAGCCGCGCGCGCCACGCCGATCGCGCGCCGAGCACGCCGTAATACAGCAGCAGGTTGATGCGTGGCCGGGGCGTCAGCGCCGCGAGCCGCTCCAGCAGCTCGATCGGATCGAAGACGAGGTGCGTCGTCCCGTCCGCCCACCGGTGTCGCAGATCGAGCATCACCTGTCCGTCCGGCGTCAGGTGGATCCGGTCGTGCGCCACCGGCGGACGCAAGGCGTACCGGCAGAGGCGTTCGAGCCGGGCGCGGTCCCGTGGCGGCACGACCAGGCCCGCGTGGAGATCGAAGCCATTCCCTCGGGCGTGACACGGCCCGAGACCGGACGGCGCCAGCGCGAGCAGGTCGGCGGATCCGCCACACCGCCGGACCGCCGCGCCGGCCTTCTCGCCGAGCGCCCGCCGGCCCTGCACGGACGCTTCGGCGATGCCCGCCAGCACGGGCGCCGCTTCTCGCCACGGGTCGGCAGCGCTCCCCTCCCCGAGATCGTCCAGCACCCCGCGCCTGGCCAGCAGACGATGGATGCGGCGGTCGATCGTCTGGAGCAGCCGGTCCATCTCGTCGTCGGTCGGTGGCTCGGCCTCGTGAAACCGCAGCGTCCCCGTGTCGTCCTCCACATAGACGCCGTCGAGCACGAGCGCATGGACGTGGACGTTCAAATTGAGGGCTGACCCAAACCGCTGGATGATCGCCACCGCCCCGCCGCGGCCTCCGTGGGCGCCTGCCCGCCGTGCGCGGCGCCGCGAAAATCCGAGCACCACCCGCACGAAGACGCCCGACACCGCACGGCACAGCGTATGGTCCCACGCGAGCACGTACCGGAGGCGACGGGGCAGCGTCAAGACCCACTGGCGCACCGGCACGATCGGGAAGACGTGATCGACCAAATGCGCGGCGCGCTCGGCCATCCGCCGGCCGCCGCAGCTCGGACAGATGGCCCGGCCCTTACACGAAAACGGCACCAGGCGATCGAGCCCGCACCGGCCGCAGTGGAACCGAGCGAACCCACCCGCAAGGCACCCGCAGCGCAGGAAGCCCCGGAACTCCTTCTCGATGAACCGCGGCAGCGCGTCCCGCTCGTAGACGCGCACCGCCTCGGCCCGGAACGTCTCGAAATGATCGCGGACCACCTGATACAGCACGCCCTGCGCGGGCGACTTCGGCGTGTAGTCTGGAGAGGGGCGTCCCACGCCCAGGACATCGCGAAGCGCGCGCCACAGCGGTCACGGCGCCGTTTCCCAGGAAATCCACGCCATCTGGACGACGGCCCCTGGTGATCGTTGCAGATTCTGCGTACTCGCAAGAGCTCACCGATTGCAGAATCTGCGACGTGCCGGCGCAACACCTCGCCACGGTCGCCAGCGACCGAGGGGCTTATCGCCGCGACCGGCGAGTTCGGCGCCAGGTCCGAGACCGTGTTGCGCGCCGCTGCGGGCACGAGCATCCGCAGGTCCTCGACGCGGGCCCTCCCGTCATCCCGACCGAATAGCGTCGGCGTGACCGTGCGGTACCGAACGGCGGACATCGCGGTCAGCCCCGGCGGCGAGACCTGACGGATAACGTTGGCATCGTCTTTCCAGTGCGGCACGCCGGGTAACCGGCTCTGTCACCCCCCGTGGACCATTTGTGGCTTCTTCGGGTGCCTGTCGTCCCCCGGAAGCGAGACGTCCGTCCGGCCGTCGGGGCCGCGACGTCAGGAGTGTTTGCATGCGCAACGTGTATCTGGGGACTTTTCTCTCGGCTTTCACCCTCACGCTCCTCGCGAGTCCCGCATCGGCGCAGGACGAGCGATTGCGACTGGCGGTCGGAACGGCGGCCACGACCGGCAGCGGCGACAATCTCGCGTTGACGGCGTCGGTCGGGTATCGCTTCCCTACCACCTGGGGATAAAGCGGCCGGTCCGTTCCATGTACGAGCGGTACGCGGCACCGAAGCGCACCACGAGCAACTCCTCTTCTTTCCTGGTGCGGATCACCATCAGCGCCACCGTCAACCAGCCCATCGCGAGGAGAAACCAGTTCGCGGCCGCCAGCCCGTTCGCGGTCACGCTGAGCGCAGTCGACGCGTAGAACGGATGGCGTATCCAGTGATACGGTCCCGTGGTCACCAGCGTGTGCGCCTGTCGCGTGACGACCGTGTCGGTCAGGTTCCTGCCCAGATTCACGAGCGTCCACACCAGGAGCGATCCGGCGCATACGCCGACCGCGACGCCCGTCCAGCGCAGCCAGATCGGGAGCGGCAGCGCCGCCCATGCCATACGCGACGGATTCACCATGTAGGTGAGGAGACCGGCCATGTGCGCGAGCCCCACCGGCCGCAGCGTGAGCAGGATGAACCATCCTTCCTGCCGCCGATCCAGCCGCTCGCCTGTCGCCTGCGATCGAAGACGGTAATAGAGCAGGACCGGCACCAGGCTTAGCCAGCCGGCGACGAGCACGGCGCGGAAGATCGCGTCGTCGCTCACGCGGATCGCGGGTCGGGCACGGCTTCAGCGCGAGGCCGCGGGCGAGCCGGCCGGGAGCCCGACGACGGGCGTCAGCATCACCTGCTCGGGCCTGGCGATCCATTGCGCGGGATCCGGCGAGAGCGACGCTCGGGCCGCCGAGCCGTAGTACTCCTTCTCCTTCTGCTCCCACGACTGCGGTCCGCGGTAGGTGAGCAGCCAGACGAACTGGTTCGTCGCGGGCATCTTCGCCGCGAACGGAATCTCGTATCCCATCTTGAGGCGCAGTGGATACACGCCGGCGTGCCACGCGGCGGCGAAGTCGTCGAGGCGCCCGCGATCGATCGTGTAGAGGCGCAGCTGGGCGACGTTGGTGGCGGCGGCCGCCGGAGCCGTCGACTGGCCCACCGACTCTCCTGCAGCCATTGCGGCCGCGCCGACCGACACGCCGAGCACGAACGCGACGAGGGTTCGGAGCATGGTCACCTCCGTTACGTCTGGAGCAGGCGATGGAGCCGCACGGCGGCGCGCAGCACACGTGCGTCCTGCCGGCGATCGGCGGTCACCTGCAGGCCGAGCGGCAGCCCGCCCACCGGCATTGGAATCGAGACGGCGGGGGTGCCGAATCCCGTCCACGGCGCATTGATGCGTGGATCGCCCGTCGTCGAGAGCCCGCGCGGCGCCGTCCCCGGAGCGGCCGGCACCACGATGATCGGCGTCGTCCGATACAGCTCGCTCAATCGCGCGCGTCCCTCCCGGACCTGGCGCAGGGCCCGCTCGTACTGCTCCGCGGGCATCTGCAGGCCCTTCTCGACGAGGGCGGCCAGATCGAGGAGGCGGGCCCCGTGCTCCTTCCACCGCTGCTCGTGGAACCGGGCGCCTTCGTAGAACGCGATGTCGTTGGTGGCCGCGTCGACGGCCTTCAGCAGGCCGGCGATGTCGATCGATCGCGTGGCGACGCCAGCCCTTCGAAAGGTCTCGACCGCACGCTGCACGGCGGCGGCCATCTCGGCGTCCACCTCCGGCATCGGATCGGGCACGCCGACGGTGAACGGCTCGTCGCGTCCCGACGAGTGGCCCATGGCGTCCCAGAGCGCCACCATGTCGGCCGGGGTGTGCGTGAAGAAGCCGACGGTATCGAGGCTCTTGGCGTATGGCAGCACGCCCTCGATCGAGACCAGGCCGTAGGTGGGCTTGAAGCCGGTGACGCCGCAGAACGAAGCGGGGCGGAGGATCGACCCGCGCGTCTGCGTGCCGAGCGCGAACGGCACCATGCCGGCGGCCACGGCCGCCGCCGAGCCGCTGGAGCTGCCGCCGGGCGTGTGCTCGGGGTTCCGCGGATTGCGCGTCGGAGCAGGCGTTCGGTAGGCGAACGCGGTCGTATGCGTCTTGCCCAGCAGGATCGCCCCGCGCCGGCGGAGCGAGGTCACGATGGCCGCGTCGGTCGTGCCGAGCCGGCCCTTGTAGACCGGCGAGCCGTACTCGGTGGAGAGCCCGCGCGTCTCCATGATGTCTTTGGCACCGAACGGAATGCCGGCGAGCGGACCGTCGCCGAGCGCGGGCTGCGGCGCCACCTGCACCCAGGCCTGAATCTGCGGGTCCATCGCGCGGATGCGCTCGAGGCACGCCTGGACCGCCTCGTCGCGCTCGCGCCGAGACGCGTTGAGCCAGTCACTGACCGTCTCGACGCGCGGGGCCTGAGCGCGCCCGCGCGCCGCACCCAGGGCCAGCGAGACTCCCGCGAGAAACGTCCGGCGATTCATCACCACACGAGCCTCCGTGCTCTGCGCGGACCCCGCGCGGCATCCGCCACGGACAGGCGATCCGCGCTACAGGCCGCCGAGGCTGATGTACTTGATCTCGAGGAACTCCTCGATGCCGTACTTGGACCCCTCGCGGCCGAGGCCCGACTCCTTGACGCCGCCGAACGGCGCCACCTCGGTGGAGATGATGCCGGTGTTCACGCCGACCATCCCCGACTCGAGCGCCTCCGCGACGCGCCACACGCGCCCGACGTCGCGTCCGTAGAAGTACGACGCCAGCCCGTACGGCGTGTCGTTCGCAAGCGCAATCGCCTCATCGTCGGTGGTGAAGCGGAAGAGCGGCGCGACGGGGCCGAACGTCTCCTCGCGCGAGACGAGCATCGCGGGCGTGACGTCGGCGAGCACCGTCGGCTCGAAGAACCGCCCGCCAAGCGCGTGCCGCTTGCCGCCGGTCACGACGCGCGCGCCCTTCTGGAGCGCGTCGGCGATGTGCTCCTCGACCTTCTCGACCGCCTTGTCGTCGATGAGCGGTCCCTGGTTCGCGCCCTCCTCGAGGCCCGGGGCGGGCTTCAGCGTCTTCACCGCCGCGGCGAGCTTCGCGGCAAACGCGTCGTAGACGCCGTCCTGCACGAGGATCCGGTTGGCGCAGACGCATGTCTGGCCGGTGTTGCGGTACTTCGACGCGATCGCGCCTTCCACGGCCGCGTCGAGATCGGCGTCGTCCAGGACGATGAACGGCGCGTTGCCGCCGAGCTCGAGCGAGATCTTCTTGACCGTGGCCGCGCACTGCTCCATCAGGAGTTTGCCGATCTCGGTCGAGCCCGTGAACGACAGCTTGCGCACGTCGGGGTTCGACGTCAGCTCGCGGCCGATCTCGGTCGCGGAGCCGGTGATGATGTTGAACACGCCCCTCGGGATGCCGGCGCGCTCCGCGAGCTCGGCCAGCGCGAGCGCCGAGAACGGCGTCTGCGACGCCGGCTTGAGCACGACCGTGCAGCCGACGGCGATCGCGGGCCCCGCCTTGCGCGTGATCATCGCGAGCGGGAAGTTCCACGGGGTGATGCAGGCGACCACCCCGATCGGCTGCTTGATGACCACGATCCGCTTGTCGCGCTGCGGCGACGGGATCGTGTCGCCGTAGACGCGCTTGGCCTCCTCGCCGAACCACTCCAGGAACGACGCGGCATACGCCACCTCCCCGCGCGACTCGGCGAGCGGCTTCCCCTGCTCGATCGTCATGAGCCGCGCCAGGTCCTCCTGGTTCGCCATCATCAGGTCGTACCAGCGGCGGATGATGGCGGCGCGCTCCTTGCCCGTGCGGCTGCGCCAGTCCGCCAGCGCGCGCAGCGCGGCGTCGATGGCGCGGCGCGTCTCGGCCCCGCCGAACTTCGGAACCACGCCGATCACCTCGCCCGTGGCGGGGTTGTCGACGTTGATGGCGGCGCCGGGGCGCGGCTCGACCCAGGCCCCGTCGATGTAGCAGGCCTGGCGGAACAGGTTCGAATCCTTCAGCGGAACGCCGATGGGCGCGGTGGTTGTGGTCTGCATGGTGTGCCTCTGGTCCTGGTCCGGCTGCAGCCGGACGCTACGTACACGCGAAGCCGGACGCCCTGGGCGGGTACATATGGTTTCACGTCCGAACGGACTCCTGGAGCGCGGCCGCAAGATCGCGCATGAACTCCGCCGCGCGCGCCCCGTCGACCACCCGATGATCGCACGAGAGCGTCAGCGCCAGCATCGGCCTGACCGCGGGGCGGCCATCGACGGCCACCACGCGATCGGCAATCGCGCCGACCGCCAGGATGGCGGCCTGGGGCGGCACGATGATCGCCGTGAACGCGTCGACGCCGTACATCCCGAGATTGCTGATCGTGAACGTCGCCCCCGCAATGTCGTCCGGATGGAGCCGCCCCGCCCGCGCGCGGTCGGTCAGATCGCGGCGGCGCGCCGCGATCTCGCCGACCGAGGCGCCGTCGGCGGCGCGGATGACGCCGGTCACGACGGCCTGCTCGACCGCCAGCGCAAGCGCGACGTTCACCTCCCGATGGACGACGATGCCGTCGGGGGTCCAGCTGGCGTTCACGCGCGGATGACGCGTCAGCGTGCGCGCGACGGCGGCGACGAGCAGATCGGTGTGCGTGGCCTTGACGCCGTGCGTGCGCTCGACCTCCGGCAGCAGGGCCTCGCGGGCCGCGCTCAACGCGGTCGCCTCCACCTCCCGCGTCACGAAGAAGTGCGGAACGCTCGTCCAGCTCTGGGTGGTGCGCTCGGCCATGAGGCGGCCGACGGTACTGAGGGCCTCGGTCCGGCTCGAGCCGGACATCACGCTCGAAGGAGTGCCGGACGCCACGGATGCTGGGGAGGCCGCCTGTCCAGGGGTCGTGGGGTCCGGCTTCAGACGGACCTCTATGGTGGCGGCGAGCACGTCATCCGCGAGGATCTCGCCGCCCGGCCCAGACCCTTTCACGCGGCCGAGATCGACCCCATGCTCCTGCGCGAGCCGCCGCGCCTTCGGCGA
>Ga0194128_10002300_pt1 | contig 31217 bp, 23 predicted proteins | sample TA2KigCa65mmetaG_FD_148650 | JGI IMG/M metagenome (GOLD analysis project Ga0194128, IMG submission 148650) | Freshwater microbial communities from Lake Tanganyika, Tanzania - TA2015037 Kigoma Deep Cast 65m | ecosystem: Environmental > Aquatic > Freshwater > Lake | place: Tanzania: Lake...
CGAAGTACGCCTCGGCGAGCGTCGCGATCTTTTTCATCTGCGTGATGCCGCCGGTGTGAGCGCAGTCGGGTTGCAGGATGTCGATGCAACGCTCGTGCAGGTACGGCAGCATTTCCCAGATCGTGCGGTCGCGCTCGCCGGTGGCCATCGGGATTTTGATGTGCTGCTTCAGGCGCTTGAAGACTTCGATGTTGCCGGGGACGGCGACCTCTTCGAGAAACAGGAGCAGGTTGATTGAGACACCAGTCGCCGGGGGCGTTTGCGTTGGCGACTAACCCCCGACGACCAGCGTTTCATTTGGCCGGGATTCGTTTCTCCCGACGCGGGATCACGAGGTGGACTGCACGACGGCGCGCCCGGCAAGTCCATGGACTTGCCGGTTCTGGCGATGAACCCGTCCCGGAGTACGTGGTTCCGTGAAGTGCTCACGCTCGACAACACCACCACAATCCGAACGCCGTTGTTGGTGTTCTGATTGTCGGGAGTGTTCCTGTTGCGGTTGGCGGAGCGGGCGTTCCTGGAGTTGTTGTTCCACGAACCGCCACGCAACACACGATTCCCTCATGTTCCCGGAAGCGCCGCGTCTGTGCAGATACAGTGCCTCCGTTGGAAGAGTGTGTTGTCGAGGATATCGGTACGCAATCGCCAGGAATTCGCCAGCGAGGCATGTCCATTCCAACTGGCGACCCGTTGGCCGATGAGAGCCGCGCTGACTTCGCCGGTCGCGAAGCCGTGCTGTAACTGGCCGAGCTTGCGTCGCCAGCGGACCAGATGTTCGCGAGGCAAGCGAATTCGATCCGGGAACACTCGGTAGCCGAGAAATCGAATTCCACATGCGGCGGGCGAGATCACCGACTTATGGGGATGCAGACGGAGCCGCATCGCTTCCAGGAATTCGCGGCAGCGTGCGCGTGCTTCCGTCAGCCAATGCTTGTCGTCAGAGAACAGCACGAAGTCATCGACATACCGGATGTATCCGACCGGGCGAAGCTGTTCGGTGACGAAGTGGTCGAACGGGTTGAGCATCACGTTGGCGAAGAACTGGCTCGTCTGGTTGCCAATGGGCAATCCGCGCGGCTGGTCCAAAGGCGACAACAGATTGTCGCCGGGAAACCAATCGATCAGTGGCGCGGGGTCGTGCGGATGGTCGATGATGCGGTCGATCAGCCAAAGCACCTTGTCGTCTTTGATCTTTTGCCGCACGATCGACTTGAGCACTGTGTGATCGACCGACGGAAAGAATTTGCGCAGGTCACATTTCAGGACAAACCGGCTGCGGCGTACACAACGCTGACACTGTGCGACCGCGGCGTGAGTCCCTTTGCCTCGGCGGCAGGCGTAGCTGTGATGGATGAAGCAGCGTTCAAAGATCGGTTCCACCACGTTGCACAGCGCATGATGCACGACACGATCGCGGAACGGCGCGGCACTGATCCAACGGGGTTTCGGTTCGCGGATTTCAAACCGGCGGTACGCGCCGGGTGTGTACGTCTGCGAAATCAGTTCGTCCTGCAAGTCACAAAGCTGGCGTTCGACATTGAACTGGAAGCGTGCAACGTTGGCCAGCCCTCGTTTACCGCGAGCCGCCTTCTGGGCCGCGTCCACCAGGTTGCGAAACTCGACCAGTTCGTCCCATAGGTTTCGGTAGCGTTTCATCGTGGCACGCGATTCGTCAGTTTGCCGAAGTTCTAGTGCTGCGCCACCGGTTGTAATTCGGGTTCGACCAATCAGCCGGTGGGCGTTAGCCCCCGGTTTGAACCGGACCCTAACGCGTTCCGGCTGATTTCTTCACCCGAATTTCTAGTGGTGACGCAGCACTAGCCGGCGGCTTCGTTCCGCTCTGCTTGATCCAGCCGCCGACCAGTTTGCCGATTTCGTTCACGAACCGTGCGGCCGAGCCATAGCTTTCGAGCGATAAACACTTCACATCTTTCACCAACCGGAATTGAAAACGCAGCAGTTCCAATTCCAGGTTCGCTTGTTGCAACAGCGGCAGCCGTTCACGCGAATACTTGCCCGCCAACAACAGTTCCAAAATCAGATGGACCCTCTGTTCCAAGCGCAGACCAATCCCGTAACGGTGGTTGCGCGGGAATTTGGCGATGTGGTTCAGAGACCAGACCAATAGCGCGTACGCCTTCTCGATCACGACCAATTCCGTTTCGGCTTTGGGCATTGCAGTCCTCGGAACGAGGGCGTGCCTCGTCAAAAAAATCGCGCGCCGTGCTGCGCACGTCGCGAGTTGGTCGGCAAATCGGCCGGAAGGTTAAGCAGTAAAGGGGTAAGGAACACAAGCCATTACGGAGTCCTCACGCTCGACAACACCACCACAATCCGAACGCCGTTGCCGGTGAGCTGAAAGCCGGGAGTGGTCCTGTCGCGGGTGGCGGAGCGGGCGTACCTGGAGTAGCCGTTCCACGAACCGCCACGCAACACACGATAGTCTGATCCACGCGTCGTGAACGGGTCGCTGGCAACATCGGACTCCTCGTAGGCACTCGAATCGTACACGTCATTGCACCACTCGAAGACGTTGCCGTGCATGTCGCTGAGTCCACGGAGATTGGGCCACAGGACGCCGACCGGCTGAGTCTTGCCGGAATTGGCCTCCAACACCAGCCCATGCCGGCCCAGCAACGTCCGGTCGCTGCCAAAGCTGTAGGCCGTGCGCGTGCCCCCTCGGCAGGCGTATTCCCATTCCGCTTCCGTCGGCATCCGAAACCCGGGGCGATCCAACCGCACCGGCCAATCCTTGGGGGTGCCGTCTGCGTTCTTGGGTAAGTCCTTGGGATCGGCGTACGCCTGATCGTCTTCGTGGAACCCCACCTGCGTCGTGAGCCAGCGGGACATGGCCGCCGCATCAAACCAATTCAGTGCGACCATCGGCGAGTTGGTATTTGGCGGACTAAATTCATCAATCGCGAGCGGCCGCTGCCCAGTGGAGATCTGAAACCGTTCAAACTGCGACCGCGTGACTTCCCGATCCATCATGGCGAACGCTCGCGTCAATCGCGTCCGATGCCGCCGCTCGTCGTTTTGATGATCCTTTTCCGAATCCGGTGAACCTTGATCGAACTCGCCCGGCTGGAACACGACGAACGAATAGAAATCCTCGGCCGTCCCCCCTTTGCTCAATCCGCCCAATTGATCGGGCTGCTTCGTCCGTACCCGCAACACGAACCACTCGCGATCCGCATCCCGTTGGTCGATCGCATCGACCGCGACCTTGGCTTCGACCTCGGCCACTTCCTTCGCGAACCCCCAGTGCCGCAGCAACCAGCCGCACGCCCCGTGCATCGCCGAACTGGGATGCGTTTTGAATCCCTCCAGCAATTCCGCCTTGAAGGTCTCACGTCGCGACTCCGGCAAGTCTTCGAAGGCGAACTCACCCAAGGCCAGCAACAGAGCAAACTGCGGCAACACGTCCCGCTGCCGCGAGGGATCAGTACCGCTGTCCTGCGACTTGGAGCCGCGCACGTCAGGAAGCGGTACGTTGGGCTTCGCGACGTTCTCCACAACCGCTCCCTCACGGTCGCGGCTCGAAGCGGTCGCGACATCGAGCGCGACCAGCAGTTCTTCCGGCTTCGCGCCGCGCTCCTTGCAACGAGCCACGAACTGCGTGAGCGATTCGGGGTCATCGGCAACGCGCAGCGAATCCAACGCCGCCGCGCGAGCCTTCGTGCGCAACAGCGTCATCGCCGCGCCTGCTCGCAGCCGGCCCAACTCCACGCGCTGCGATTCGTCCCAATCGGACTCCGGCTGTTGAGCGGCCAACTTTTCCAAGAAGGCTTGCGCTGCCGCAGTCTTCTCCGGCGTGGCCGTCAGCACGGGGAACAGAATCGAAAACTGCTTGGGCGTCCCGCGCGAGATCAACGTCGCCAACCGCTCGGCATCCCCGGCCGAGTATTCCGCCAACGCCGACGCCGCGTTGACACGCTCGGTCTCACCCAGCTTGTCGTCGATAAACAGCACGGACAGCGGCTCCAACAATTCCTTTGCCACCGGCCGCAGGTTGGCCAGCAACGTCCGCTGAAAAATCGGATTGGCTTCCACCAGTTGCCGCGCGAGATACGCTAAGTCGGCCGGCTCGAACGACGACGCCAGCGCCGAGTTCCGCCATCCCGCCAGCGCCATCCCCGCGCGAAATCGCTTGGCGTCCGGCTGCGACGTATCGCGAAACATCGGCCACAACTGTTCGGCAAGCGATCCGCGATGCGGCGCGAGACGATCCCGAATCACCGCGAACTCGTCGAACGAACATTCCAGAAACCGCTCATGCAAGAACGGCACTTGATCCGGATCGACCGGCACCAGCGCCAAGCTCGCCCGCAGCCGAACCGCCGCCCGCTCCGGCCGTGCGTCCGCCGCATCCCTGCGCAACGTGGCATCGGTCCAACGCCGATAGGCCGGCAACTCGTTCTCGATCAACGCCGGCAACTCCGTCGGCGACGCCGCGTAAATCGCCTGCACCAACCGCTTGCCTTGCGCCCGACCTGACGTCTCCCAAACCCCGCCGAGCAGGGCGGCCAACAATACGAATCCCAACACACCGCGTGTCCCATGCAACCGCGCCGAACGCCGCATCATCAGCTTCTGCTTCGTGGTCCACGACTTCTTGGATACGAACCAGCGAATGTTGAGATGCTCCCACCACGCCGGCAGATGGCGATTCAGCGGCTTCGAGTTCCAACTCGCCGCCCGCTCCTCCAACCGCAACTCGGCCCGCCCCCTGCGCGTCTCACGCTGCTTCTTCGTCAGCCAGTTGCGAATGCTGGGGACGAGGTAGTCGTGGGCGAGCTGGTAGCTGCGGGCAGGGGTTTGGGGTTGGGGATTAGGGGTTGGTGAAGGCACGCTGCTTTGTTGCGCTTTCTGCGGTTGGCTAACCCCTAATCCCCAATCCCCAACCTCTGTGCCTTCACTAACCCCTAATCCCAAATCCCTAATCCCTTCCACGTCGACCGGCGTGATCAGGCGCAGATCGCGATCCAACATGTGCAGCAGCGTTTCGAAGTCGCGCGGGCGAGTGGCGTAGCCGCTGGCGGTGAGCAATTCTTCGCGCGCGACTTGGTGGCCTTTGATGTCGGTGCCGGCGTCGGGCAGCAACGATTTCAAAACGCCGCGCACAGCGACTTGATGTGTGCGATAGGCGATCGGCGCGTTGCCGGCCGAGAAGGTTTCTTCCAGGAACGTGACGCCGACACCTTCGACGCCGCCGATGGCTTTCAGTGTTTCCGGCGTCCAGGGTTTCGACTTGACCATTTCGGCGAAGAGCGCGAGGCGGACGCTGATGATCTTGTCTTCCTCGGTCAGCGCGGCGACGGATTGGTCGAGGAAGTGGCTGAGGGCTAAGGGCTGAGCGGCGAGGGGAGCCGTAGAAGGCGGTTGCCCTTGTCCAGTACCTTGCCCCTCAGCCCTCAGCCCTTGGCCCTTCCCAAACGCGACTCCGAACGCTTCCAGTACTTTCCGCGCGTGCGGCGGGTCGAACAGGTCGGCCATCGCGCAGTTGCGGCCTTGGATCAGCGGGACTTCCAATACTTCCAGGAACCGGCTGATGGCCAGCCAGAAATCGTCGCGCACGAGGATCAGGCATTGCAGGCGTTCGCCGTCGCATTGCCGCAGCGCGGCGGGGAGTTCCAGATTCGCCTGGCCGCGTTTCGCGTGCAGCCATTGCTCAAACTGGTCGAGGATCAGCACCGCCTTCTTGCCGCTGGGCAAGCCGACGCCGCGCCGCAAATTTTTCAGCAGCAGTGGCAGCGACAGGTCATCGCCGAATTCGGGACAAGCGCGGCGGATCGCTCGCGAGAGCCGCTGCTCAGTGTCGTCGCCGCTGGCTTCGATGTAGATCGGGACAATGTCGGCCGCCAGTCGCGGAATCAATCCGGCTTTGACGAGGCTCGACTTGCCGCAGCCGGACGGGCCGTACAACACGCCGGACGAAAACGTGACCTCGGGATCACGCGACTCGATTCGCGTCTTCCAAAAGCGAACGCTCTCAGGCAATCCGTCGCGATCGCGCGCGCCGGGGAGGAGATCGAGAAAGAAACTCGCGTCGCTGGCATCGAACGAACGCAGCCCCTTCGGCACGATTTTGAGCGGCTCGCGATCGGAGCCGGGTGAACCGGACGCTAACGCGTTCCGGCTGATGATCGGTGTGTTGGACGCGCCGGGAGTTGGCGTGGCGATCGGCGGGGTCGGGAGGCCCGCGCCGAGCGCTGGCGGCAGTTGCACGCGCACCGACGCGGCTTCTTGCGCGGCGGGGTTCATCGCGAAGTGCCGCAGGTCGTCGGCCATGTCGCGCGCGGTCGTGTAGCGATCGGGCTTGCGCTTGGCGAGCGCTTTCAAGCAGATGCGTTCGAGTTCTTTCGGGACGTCGTCGTTGACCTGCCTCGGCGGACGCGGGTCGTGCGTCTTGACTAATTCCAAAAGCTGCGAGTTCCGTTCGCGCGGCGGAAGCTTTTCGCTGGCTCGAAACGGGCGCACGCCGGCCAGCAGTTCATACAGCACAACGCCGAGACTGAAGATGTCGGTCTGCCCATCGACGCGATGCCCTTCGCCGGCCGCTTGTTCAGGACTCATGTACGCCGGAGTGCCCAGCACTCCCGATGCGGTCTCGTGACCTTCGGTCAGCGCCAGTCCGAAGTCGGCCAGAAACGGCTTGCCGTTCCCATCGACCAGAATGTTGGCCGGCTTGATGTCGCGATGAAAGATGCCCTTCAAGTGCGTGGCATGCAGCGCGTCGGCGACGTCGGCGAGCAACTTCGCGACCGTCAAGAAATCGGGCCGCACGCGCTGGACCCAATCGGACAACGTGCCCCCTTCGACGAACTTTGTGACCAGAAAGATCGGAAACTCGTCAGTGTGCCCGATGTCGTGAATCGGCACGACTCCCGGATGCTCCAGCTTGGCCAGCTTCTGCGCCTCTTCACGGTACTCGGCCACTTGTGCCGCCGCCATCCGCTTGGGCACTTTGATCGCGACGCGACGCTGGAGTTCATCGTCCATTGCCAGATAGACCGCGCCGAATCCCCCTTGCCCCAATCGCCGCTCGACCCGATAGCGGCCGATCGAACGAATGGATTCCTCGTGCGCCGCCAAATCATGCTGAGCGGCCGGCATTGCCGGCGGCTCCAAGTTCGGAGGCATTGCGGGCGTTTTATGAGGCAATGGCACCGCACCGGGCGGCTGAACGACTTCCCGATCATCTCCCGGTTCGATCCGCGTCGATACATTCTTCGGAAGTTCCGACGCGGGCATCGTTTCCCCCACTCAAGCGACCGGCTCGCAATCTTAGCGATTGGGCGGAATTCTCACAGGGCATGCGTCGCGATTCAACCAGATCATGCCAGTAGCCCGCTCAACGTCCCGCGCCTAACACCACTGCGCACCATGTAGCGGAATTCGCCAGAATTCCGGTTTGTCGCGACTGAACTCTGACGAGTTCAGCTACGAAAGTGCGCAGTAGTGCTAATAATCCCGCACCGCCCCATCCGGCAGCGTCGGCTTCGGCCATTTGAAGACTCGTTTCGGGTCGGCGTTGACCTTCTCGAACATGGACTCATCGATCGTCACGCCGAGGCCAGGGCCTTGGGGCAGGGTCGCGTAGCCGTCTTTGTCTTGGTCCCAGCTTTTGCGAGCGACTCCGGCGGGCATCAGGTGGCCGTCGAGGTAGCCTTCGTGGATCAAGAGAAATGGAACCGCGAACGCCGCGTGGATGCTGGCGGACAGACCCAGTTCCGAGCAGGTGCAGTGCGGGGCCAGCGGGACGAAGTACGCCTCGGCGAGCGTCGCGATCTTTTTCATCTGCGTGATGCCGCCGGTGTGAGCGCAGTCGGGTTGCAGGATGTCGATGCAACGCTCGTGCAGGTACGGCAGCATTTCCCAGATCGTGCGATCGCGCTCGCCGGTGGCCATCGGGATTTTGATGTGCTGCTTCAGGCGCTTGAAGACTTCGATGTTGCCGGGGACGGCGACCTCTTCCAGAAACAGGATGTCATACGGCTCGATGGCGTTCGCGAATTGAATCAGCATCGCGGGCGGGATCGCGCAGTGCGCGTCGAACATGATCGTGTAGTCCGGTCCGTTTTTCTCCCGCGTTTGCCGCACGCCCCGAACGAGCCCGTCGATGTCGTTCGGATTTCCTGAATAGGGATGCGGCCCACCCGTACCGAGCTTCTGCGCCTTCGCGTGCGGATACATGCGGACCTTGTCGCGTGTCGGCCCGCCGAGCAGCCGATAGACCGGCACGCCCCACGCTTTGCCGGTGATGTCCCAGAGCGCCATGTCGATGGCCGAGATCACATGCGTCATGAACGGCCCGCCGCGCATGTCGCGGTGCGACCGATACAGCTTCTGCCACAGATGCTCAATCCGCGTCGGGTTCTCGCCGTCGAGCAACTCAAACAGCGACTGAGCCAGCGCGACCGCGACGTTCGGCTCAAGCCCCGTCACCTCGCCCCAGCCGGTAATGCCCTGCTGCGTCTCGATTTTCAGGTACGCCTTCGTGCCGACTCGGAATCCGCGCAGCGATTTGATTTTCCAATCGACTCCTCGATCGACAACGTTCGCGGCGGGGTTGTTTTCCTGAGCGACGGTTTCCGACAGCATCGCGAGGCCGGTCGCCATCGCGGCGGATTTGAAGAGGTTTCGACGCGAAACAATGGCTGAAGCAGACTGAGACATGACGACTCCTGTGGTTCAAGTCGGATGGCTAGCCTTGGCCGTCCGGCATGGCTATGCGATCAAAGTTTTCGACCGAGAGCGGCGCCCCTGCGCACCGAGTTCGTATCGTCGCGAACTGACTCTGTCGAGCAAGCCGCCGCTTGTGAGCGAGTCACGCTGGACGTAGCATCCAACGCAATTCGACCTGACTCTCGTGCCGAGGACGCCAACATGGCTGATCCAATTTCCATCCAGTGCCCGCACTGCAAAGTAAAGCTGAAGCTCAAAGCGGCTCCACCCGCCGGCAAACAAATCGGCTGTCCAAAATGTAAAAAGCCGTTTCCGGTGAAGGTTCCACCCAAAAAGAAGGAGAGCGATGACGACTTCCTCGACGCGCTCGACAGTCTGGCCGAAGACGACTACGAAGCTCCAGAAGATGAGGTGTCGCAGGAAGACGACGAGGACGCTCCGCCGGCACGCAGCGTGAAGCGTTCAAAAAGCAGTGTCTCGACGACGAAAGGTGGCAAAGGGAAGAAGGGCCGCTCGAAGAAGAGTTCAGCGGGCCCACTGCTGGCGATTATCGGTGGCAGTGTGGCGGTGCTTGCGCTGCTTGTTGGTTTGGTCTATTTACTGATGAACCTGCCGGGCGGGGCGAAAGTCATTCGCAGTGTGTCGGGGGAGTTCATCGCGTTCGCGCCTGCTGATGCAGAGTTGTTTGTCGCGGCTCGGCCGGCGGACTTGATGGCTTCGCCGCTGTTGGCGTCCGTCGTTCAAGATCCGAATGTGAAACAGGGTCTGACGGAGATGGAGAGGTCTCTGGGATTTCCCGTGACTGAGATCGAACACGTCTTTACCGCGATCAAGATGGACCCCAATGTTGGCAAAGGCGGAGCACCGGCAGGCCCGATGGCGGGGAACCCCATGATGGGAATGCCGGGGATGGGTGGCGGTAACGGCAGCGGAGTTCAGGAGAGCGTGGTGATCCTCCGGCTGAAGCAGCCTTATGGGGGCAAGACTCTGGATCAGATTCGCCAGCAGTCTCCTCCTAAGACTCACAATGACGTGAGCTATCACGTCAGCGCCGAGCCCAAAGGGGGAGCTTTTTTCTTCGGAGACGAACGACACGTCGTGATCGGCGAGCCATCCCAGATCGAGAAAATCATTGATCGCAAAGACCAGGCTGAGAACAAAGATCTGCTTGCATACTTCGCGAAGGAGCAGCACGTTTCGCTTGTGGCGATCCAGAAAGGGACCGAGGTTCAAACGAATCTGCCGCCGCAGTTCAGCCAAACCCTGCAACAGAACGAGACATTGCAGAAGCTGGTGAAAGAGGTCTCGATGATTCGCATGGATGCCAACATGCCAGCCGGCGTGGATTTGAAAGTCTCGCTGACCTGCAAGTCCGCCGCCGCCGCACAACAGATTCACACCGAAGCGACCAAGGAGATCGACGCACTTAAGCAGCAAGCTCAAATCTTGAAGTTCGCGATACCGGAAATCGACGGCGTGCTCAACTCGCTCAAAGTGAATCAGAGCGGCATGGGAATGGATGTGTCGGTCTCGGTACCCAGCACGATGATCGACCGCATGAAGCAGATGGCATCGCAGTCGCCAGGGGCCGGCGCTGCCGGACAATCACCCGGGACGCTTCCCATTGGAACATCTCCCTCAGGGTCGGTTCCGGCAGTCACGCCGCCAACCACGGTTCCGCCTCAGAATTGATCGCCCGTCGTCAAGAGATTCGAGGTTTTATTCACCACAAAGGAAAACGCGATGCGGCTGCTGATCCCGGCATTTCTGATGTGGGTGGCTCAGAGCGTACCCGCCTTCGGACAGGAGTTGGTCGTGCAGCAACCGGTTGTCGGCACGATCTTGCTGTCGACTACGGTTGCGGTGCCGGATCGCGGCCGAATTTTTTTGGGCGGCGTGTCGTCCGGCCAATCGGGGCGGTCTCGATTTGGATTTGGCCAGCCCGGTTCTTCGCTGGGCTGGTCGCGATCATCGAGTTCAATGTCTGTCGGCGTGACCGTCATCGACCTCCACGAGATGGATGAGGCGATCTTGAGCTCGGCCTCCAATCAGCCGGAGCCAGGATCCCGATACTCGCGTCATGCGGCGGCAATCAACGGCTCACGTTCCGAGAGTCCGCGCGAGCCAACCCGCGACGTGGAGTCCCTCGCTGAACGTGCCGCGAAGTTCGAGCGACTCGCCTGCAAAGCGGAAGCGGAAAAACATTCCGGGGTCGCGAAGCTGCATTGGCAAATGGCGGCGAAGTACGGCTCGGCAACAGCTCGCGAGAAGCTACGTTGACTTTGCCGATGTCAGTTCTTTCACGTCGTTGACGAGCGCGGTGATGTCGGACTCGGCCGTATCCCACGAGCACATGAAGCGTGCGCCGCCGGCTCCGATGAAGGTGTAGAACCGCCAACCTCGAGCCCGTAGCGCGGTCGCGACATCGGGCTGCAGCCGGACGAAGACCGAATTAGCTTGGCGGCGCGAGATGAACTCAATACCCGGGATTTCCAACAGCGCCGCTTCGAGCTTTTCAGCCATGTGGTTGGCTTGCGTGGCGTTTCGCAACCACGCGTTTGACTCCAGCAATCCGACCCACGGCGCGGCAAGGAATCGCATCTTCGAGGCGAGTTGTCCCGATTGTTTGCAGCGGTAGGCGAATTCGTGCGCAAGTTCCTTGTTGAAAAAGATGATCGCCTCGCCGACAGCCATGCCGTTCTTCGTGCCGCCGAAGCAGAGGACATCGACGCCGACTTTCCAAGTGAGCTCTTTGGGAGCGACTCCGAGCGCAGCGACCGCGTTGGCGAAACGCGCACCGTCCATGTGGACTCGCAGTTCGTGACGACGCGCCGCCTCGAATAAGGCATGCAGATCATCGACCGAATAGACGGTGCCCAGTTCCGTGGCTTGGGTGAGGCTCAGGACTTTCGGCTTTGGGTAGTGGATGTCGCAACGGCGCTGCACCATGTGCGACACTGCCTCCGGCCGAATGCGGCCGTCCTCGCCAGATACGACCAGGATTTTCGAGCCGTTCGAGAAGAACTCCGGCGCGCCGCATTCGTCGGTTTCCGCATGAGCGAGTTCGTGGCACAAGATGCTGTGATACGACTGACACATCGCCGACAGCGCCAGCGCGTTGGCGGCAGTGCCGTTGAACGCGAAGAAGACTTCGCAGTTGACCTCGAACAAGTCACGCAGCAGGTCCGAGGCTTTCGCAGTCCACTCGTCATCGCCGTAAGCGGGAGCGTGGCCTTGATTCGCGCGGGACATTGCCTCCCAGGCTTCGGGGCAGACTCCCGAATAATTGTCACTGGCAAAGTGACGATGGCCGGAGCCAGAGTCGATCATGGGACCCTTCCTAGAAACAGAATTAAAGTGATGTCAGCCGGCCATCGCGAAGTTCCGCGCGGCGCGGAAAGCGAGCAGCCAGCTCTGAACTGTGAGTGACGCAAATCAACACGCTGCCCAAGTCTCGGCTGAGTTCCAACAGCAGGCCGCCGATGGCGTCAGCATTCTCGCGATCCAGACTGCCGGTCGGCTCGTCAGCGAGCAACAACGCGGGCTGATTGATGAGCGCACGGCAAACAGCAACTCGCTGCCTTTCGCCACCAGACAACTGCGCGGGACGATGCTCCAGACGCTCCCGCAATCCAACTCGTTCGAGCAACTTCGTCGCGCGGGAGACATCTTCCGCCGTTGTGCCGGAACCAGCCAATCGCGGGATCAGCACGTTCTCCAACACCGTACACTGAGGCAGCAAGTGATGCTCTTGAAAGACGAAGCCAACGGATTCCTGTCGCCACGCGGCCAGTTCTGTTTCAGTTGCAGCGAAGACGTCTCGTCCGCGCAGTCGCACCGCACCTTGTGTCGGCCGTTCCAAACCGCCGAGCACAAACAGCAGCGAGCTTTTGCCAGAGCCCGACGGGCCGGTGATCGCCAACGCGTCACCGCGAGTCAGTGACAGATCGACGCATTTCAGGACGGTCAGTGAACCGGCAGCCGTGACGTACTCCTTGCAGAGTCCGGTGACAATCAAATCGGAATCGACGTGCGACATGCGGGGTCTCATTCAAAAACAGCAGGACCGGAAACGCCGAGCGATTCCGGTCCTGCAAGATGTCAACAAATCCGAGCGATGCTGTCGAGCTACTCGAAGGAAAGCGTCAACCATCCGCCCGTGGCTTTGACTTGAGCGAGGCCGAGCTGAACGGGCGTCTGTCGGTCCTTGTCGATATTAATGAACCGGTCGAACTTGCGGGCCGGCAACGCGCTCTTCACTTTGTTGCGCACGACTCCGGCCCGTGCGATTTGGAGTCCAGCGTTTGCTGGCGCTTCGACCGGCGAGACACCCACTTCTCCACTCTCAACAACGAAGCTGGTGCCCTCGATGCGGAACATCAACGGCACGGTGATTTCCTGGGTCGGAATGTCCTCGTCCTTTTGCTTCAGCCCGGCTCGAATGGCGAGCGTGAGTTGACCTTTGTCGACTCGGAAACGCAGCGGATCTTTTTGGGGGAAGACGAACGTTGCTGGCTCTTTGGAGCTTTCACCCGCCTCCTCAATCTTCTTGCTGATGTTGAGCTTGCGGCCGAGAAGGTCCGCAAAGGAATTTTCGATTTCCTTGCCGAGTTCATCTTCGGACAGCGTACGTCCGGCGATCTTCAGGCGGTCCAGACTGTTGTTGAGCAGCGATTCGTGAAGGGCCAACACGAAGCCGCTGCTGGGAACGCCGACAAATGGACCGTCACCGCCAGCCAGTTCATGATCAGACATCAATCGCGTGTTAATCCGCAGGTCGTCCTCGGAAGAACGGTAGCTGGCCACCGACGGATACAAATCTTTCTCACGCAATTTAGAACTGACCTTGGCTTCATAGTTCTTGTTGAGGTCCTCAACCTTGGCTTCGACTTCCGTATTGAACTCCGGCAGAATTTTGCTGGAAATTCGTTGTGCTGCGATGGCCTCGGCTTGACCACGTCGGTCCTCCACTTCGCCTCGGGCGATCGAATCCGCCAAGCCGCCAAACAGCGGAATGTTGCTGTACCTGGTCGATATGCCGGTCGTCTGGTTGTTGGGTCGGACAGAAATATCCGCAGCACCGGTTGTGAACTTGTTCCCGTCAAACAGGATTGGCTTCCAGGCTTTGAAGACGTGGTTTCCGGACGTGTAAACATTAGCTTGATCGGTGGTGCCAACGGTATTCGACCTCGCGACTCCATCGATCACCAGATTCAGGCGGATACCGTCGTTGCTGGGCTTCAGATCGATGCCCGTTGTCACGGTGGTCGTCTGATTTCCGCTGACATTCGCCCCCAGGATGACATCCTTCACGGGTCCTTGCTTGGTGGTCGACTCGGACGCGAGCTTTGACAGCAACGTCTCGCTGACCACAACACGCAGATTGAAGTTGAAGTAATGCGTGGACATCGCCGCAGCGATTCGGTCCCCACGGTCGGGTGAGGCTTTTCGAACGGCGTCAAACGCTTTTCGGGCCGCATCCGCATCAGTGGACGATTGCGACTCCTCAAATTTCTCGATTGAGGTGACCAGTGCTGCCACCTCGGCTCGCAGCTTTTCGGGGTTGTACGGCTGATCCACGGCGGTTGCGTGCTTCACAAACGCATCGAGCGATTGCCGCAACGCGACGAATTTCGATCCGTCGAGGAACTTGCGAATCTCCGGCGACATGTTATCCGACGGAGAAAGCTTTTGGTGGACGGCCGAAAGGACCGGGACCGCTTCCATTCCCTTCTTCTCACCGACCAACTTTGTGATCTCGGCAGAACGAACATAGTCCAACCACGCGGGTCCGTTCTTGACCGAATTCAACTCGATTTCGAGATCATTCAGCGACTTCGCGACTTGTTGCCGCGCCCCATCGAGCTGCTCGCTGGCCACTTTCTGAGGATCGATCGTCAGCGTTTCGAGCGCTGCTTCGGCAAGGGTCACGCGGCGATTGAGTGCGGCATAAAGACTTCCCAGCGGCTCGTGAATACTGCGATAACGAGCATCCCGAAGCGACGTCTCCATCGTCTGCAACTTCTTTTTCAAAACTTCCACTTGCAGTCGCTGGGACTCGACGCTGAGTGTTTCTTCAGAATACAGCTTGGCCACTTCGGCGGCAGTCTTTTCGCTCCACTCTTTCCAGTTTCCGTCCAAGACCGCGAATGCGTCTTCCCCCAGCGTCTCAGGCACATCGATTGGTAAAACGCCTCGTAATCCTGCGGGCTGCACGGGCTTTGCGTCGTCCCAAGCCCAAGTTCCAGAAACCAGCGTGGTACCTAAGGCCAAGACCGAGGTCCCGCAAAGGGCGATCCAACGGCGGTTTGATTTGCCATTCACTCCGAACATTTGTCGCTCAGTCACAGAAAATACTCCCTGAAAATTAGTTCGACCGCGGGTTGGCGAAGGGTTGCGATCGGCTCTCCCTTATCTATCGACGCTCGCTCTCCAAGACCGGTATCGACTTCGCCAGACGTTCTGCGGCTCTTTGGGCAGGATTTGGCGTCGTCACGAAGGTGCACTCAACACAGAACCGTTCCCGCTCAAACAGGTTGTGGCATCCGGTTGAACTCTTCGTCGAACCTCCGTACTTACTTAGCCTACGCAGTCTAGTTGCCCGATTTTTTCGGTGCAATTGCTATAGTCGACAGCTTGGGAAGATTGGCAATTTGCGCGAAGTTGTCTTGCAACTACCAAGTTTGTGCGTAAAGGCCATTCCCCTGTGCGAATTGGCCGCGCTGGTGTCTCACGCGCAAATGCCTAGACTTTCGACTCCATCACATCCCTGTCGAGATTTGTCAAAAATCCAATCCAATGACTCGATGAACGGATCGCTTCCCAACGCTGATGAGAAGCGCCGGTCCACGCTGGCCGGAGCGGGAGCGATTATTTGTGGTGGTGGCTTACTGCTTAGTTTGCTGCGTTGGCCGTCTGTGGCGCAACACTGGTCCGGTTTCAGTCGTTGGGTGCTGGTCGTGTTGGCGATAGGCCTGTTGCTGTGGGGAATCACGCAACTGGTTGCTTTGGGGCTTTCGCGTCAGATCGCGCCGCGCCGGCCGGTTTGGAATCGAAATCGGATGGCGATCACGCGTGAAGGAATCGTTTACGTTTTGATCATGAGCGTGATGTTTCTCGGCGCGATCATTGGGCGGACGAACATGCTGATGTTTGTGTTCGCGATGATGATTGGCCCATGGGTGCTCAACGGCTGGATTGCGTTTTCCATGTTGCGTCGCACGCACGCGAAGCGGTTCTTGCCAAGGCGTGTCATGGCGGGCGAGATGGTTTCGGTAGAACTTGTGGTCGCGAATCACAAATGGTTTTTGAATTCCTGGTTGTTGGCCGCGCGAGATCAAATCACGCATCTTCGTGATCGCTTTCAGGCGGCGGCGCTGTTTGTTCGGGTTCCAGCGAGACAAAGTCGACGAGGTCATTATTTTGTGCGTTTCAGCCAGCGGGGTGAGTACTCGTTTGGGCCTCTTGAATTGACCACTCACTTTCCGTTGGGGCTGGTCGAACGCGGATTACTTTTCAATGACTTCGCCAAGCTGATCGTGCATCCGCGAGTCGGCCGCATGACAGCGCGCTGGCGGAGCGATCTGTGGAATGCTGCTGAATTGGCCGAAAAGCGGCGGATGCGAGCCGGACTCTTCGACGATGAATTCCATCGCATTCGTGAGTACCGGGCCGGCGACAATCCCAAGGCGATTCACTGGCGAACGACGGCTCGTAGCGGCGAGTTGATGGTTCGGGAGTATCGGCAGACGCGCGACCGTGATCTGGTGTTGCTGGTCGAGTTGTGGCAGCCGGCTCAGGCGAGCACGACTGACTTGGACCGCGTTGAGCTAGCGATCAGCTTTGCGGCAACCGTGTTGTTTGAGAATTCCCGGCAGTCGCACGAATCGTGGTTGCGGATGATCGTGGTCGGTGGCCAGACGTTTGCTTGGGATCAGCATGCGAACCTGGAACAAGCATTGGATCAATTAGCGTTGGCCTCTTCCTCGCCGACGGCAGATGTTCGAACAGTGATCGACGAGGCGATGCAGCGGACATCGGAAAGCTCGCGAATTGTTGTCGTGTCGTCTCGGCCGCACCACGAACTGCAAATGCGCACGCTTGAAGTTGCCGGACCCGGCGAGTTGTTGTGCCTGTCAGCTGAGGTCTGCGACTTGTCGCCGTACTTTGTGTTGGAGGAGCTGGCATGACGGCGGCTCTGCAAGTCAGCTTATACGGGCTGGTGATGCTGGCGAGTGGCATGCTGTCGTTCGCCGAAGGGACGGCGTTTCCGAATGCCTTTACGATTCCAATGGCATTGTTGGCGCTGTTTCTGACCGAACGCTGGAAGCTGTTTCATCTACGAGTCCGTTGGGCCAACGTCCTGGGGTTGGCGGCGTTTTGCCTGGCGGGCTGGGAGTTGAGCAGTGGGTTGATCGAAGCTCGGTTGTTGTCGCTGGCGCACCTGTTGGTCTACTTGACGTGGATCGTGCTGTTCATGTCCAAGACGTCGCGGACATACTGGAATTTGTGTTTGCTGTCGGTGTTGCATGTCGCGATTGGTGCTGTGCTCACCTCTGCCGGCGGTTTTGGTCTGATGTGTGTCCTCTTCCTGTTTGCTTCCGTTTGGACGTTGACGATCTTCACGGTCATCCGCGCTCGACAACGATACGCAGCCGAGGATGACGTGCTGTTCGCCGCTCTTCAGGAGAGTAGTGCTCGTGGCAAACCTAGCCGTTCAGAAACGGCGGGCACTTTCCCCTGGAACCAGCGCAGCCGGCCAATCAGCACGGTGCAAATTGATCCTCGACGAAACTGGTTGAGCCTGCCGTTTGTTTCGGGAGTGTTCGCAAACGTGATGTTTTCGGCGGTGATCGGAATGCTCTTTTTTGTGTTCACACCCCGGATTTGGATCGGCAATTTTTCGGCGTTTGGAGAAGCTCCCGATCTGCCGTTGCGAGCGTTGCAAAGCGGATTTGCTGACGAAGTGCAACTCGGCGATATCGGCCAGATTCTGGAAGGAACAAACACCGTGCTGGAGGTGCGGTTGTTCGAACAGAAGACCAATCAACCGATCGACATCGTCGCGCATGCGGTCGAGCAGGGATTCGATGAACCCCTCTTTCGTGGTTCGGTATTGGGAGAATACGAAAACGGAAAGTGGCGTATCGGCTCTCTCGGACGAAATACCGAGCAGAGAAATGTGTTATCGATTCCCTTCGAAAATTGCGTCCGGCAAGAGATTCGGATGGAGCCGATGGATTCGGGCATCGTGTTCGCGATGCCACAACACCTGGGCGGAGTGCTGGAACATCGATTGCCGCACCTCAGCGAACGGAGAGTCACAAAGGTCTTGTACCGTGACCAAGGCATCTCAGGCCGTGAACGATTGCAGTACAAGATTTATTCGGAGAAGCCGCTTCCGGAATACGATGTGCCGTTTCCACGAGCAACGACCGGCAATTTGATCTACCGCAATGAATTCGAATACTACCGAGTCCTGCCCGCCGGACTGGAGCGGTTAAAAACTTTGGCACAACAGATCGCCGAACCAACGGAAGCTCCGAACTCAAATCCCACCGAGAAGGCGCGTCGCATTCTGCATCACCTACGGGACTCGGGCGAGTATGGCTACTCGTTGAACATGTCGGTGGATGATCCCTCGATCGACGCTGTCGAGGACTTCCTTTTCAACCGCAAGCAAGGTCATTGCGAGTACTTTGGCTCGGCCTTGGGACTCATGTTGCGAGCTGTCGGTATTCCTGCTCGGCTGGTGAGCGGTTTCAAGGGTGGTGATTTGAATACGAGTACCGGGTACTACGTGGTGCAGGGCCGGCATGCGCACGTTTGGGTGGAAGCCTTTCTGGAAAACCGCTGGCGTGTGATCGATGCGACTCCCGCTGGTCGATCCGACAGCGTCAAATCGCTCGCCGCAAAAAAGGGTGTGTTTGGCAAACTGGCAGAAATATTCGCCAACATTTGGTCACATAACATTGTCGGCCTGTCATTCAACGACCAGAGCAGCAACCTCTACGAGCCGCTCAAGGAATTGGGCACGACGGTTTGGAGGAATCTCCAAGCCAACATCGAGAGTCTTCTGAATGGCAAGACGGCGGAAGGTGGCTCATCGTGGCGACCCTACCAGCTTATTGTTGTTGCCCTGTTTGCGTTGGCGATCAGTCTGCTCGCGGGGATGCTGCTGTTTGCGGCGCGATCGAAGCTGAAAACCGGGGTGCGGTCGCCGTGGCTAGTCAGCCTGATGAACTTTCTGAGTTGGCTGCTTCCCAAAGAGAGCTTATCGAACAACGGCGATGGTTGGCGTTCACGCTGGTCGCGTTGGTGGTTGAGCCTGCTGCAACAACTACGTGGCGAGCCCGCCGAGCAGCGACTGCGCGTCGAATTTTATGAACGTTTTTTGCGGCTGCTACGAACCGCCGGCCTCGAACCTCACCCAGCTCAAACCGCGCGAGAATTCCTGATGACTTCGCAAACAGAGTGGTCAGAGCGACTCGCGGCGGACGACTCGTCGAGACTGCCCATGGAAATCGTTGCGCAGTTTTATCGAGTCCGATTCGGTGGCGAATCGCTGTCGCCAGATGAGCAGCGGCTCATCGAATCGCAGCTTGGACAGTTGGAGCAGCAATGCCGCGTCCGCAACCGCCGACGTTGAGGAAACGCTCGCGATGAAGCTCCTTGCCGACCAATTGGCTGCCGCCGTTGCGGAAACCATCGCCGTCATCCGCGCGGGTTGGACAGAGCGTCCGCAAACGGCGATCGTCCTCGGCACCGGATTGGCTTCGCTCGCGGAACACATCGCCCTTGAAGCCGAATGGAGTTACCAAAATCTGCCACATTTCGCCCGCTCGACAGCCGACGGTCATCATGGCCGACTGCTCGCCGGACGTTTAGCCGGCGTGCCGATCCTCGCGATGGACGGCCGCTTTCACGCCTACGAGGGCTACTCGTTCTCGCAGATCACGTATCCGATTCGAGTTTTCGCCGAACTCGGTGTGTCACACTTGATCGTGTCGAACGCCAGCGGCGGTTTGAATCCGAAACTCCGTTCCGGGGACATCCTGCTGATCGACGACCACATCAACCTGATGGGTGCCGGTGGAGGGGCACTCTTGCCCGTCCGCCCGGAAGAGAGGGACAAGAGCACGCACCCTACAACCGCAGCTTCCCGTTCATTCTACGATCCAAGGCTGATGTCACTCGCAGAACGCATCGCGTGCGAACAGAACATTCCGTTGCGGCGCGGCACCTACATCGCGATGCTCGGCCCGAACTACGAAACTCGTGCCGAGTACCGCTGGCTGCGCACGCTTGGAGACGTCGTGGGGATGTCCACTGTCCCCGAAGTGCTCGCCGCCGGAGAACTCGGAATACCGGTCGTGGCATTCTCGATGGTCACAAATGTTTTCCGCCCGGACGATGTTCAGCAAACCACCAGCGACAAAGTCATCAAGGCCGCCAGCAATGCCGAACCCAATCTCCGGAGAATTGTCACGAGGCTCCTGAAGGAGTGTACTTCCGACTCACCCCTCGCCCTTCGCCCCTCACCACTCCCATGAACCCCACGCAACTGATCGCGAAGAAACGAGACGCCGGCGAACTGACGGCGGAAGAGATCGCGTTTTTGATCGATGGGCATGTGCATGGTCGCATCCCCGACTACCAAATGGCTGCGCTGCTGATTGCGATGTTCCTGCGCGGATTGACTGATGCTGAAACCACCGCACTCACTGACAGCATGTTGCGCTCCGGCGTGACGCTGACTTGGCCAGCGAATTGTTTGCCGCGCGTCGACAAACATTCGACGGGCGGCATCGGCGACAAAGTCTCGCTGCCGCTCGCGCCACTGCTCGCATGTTGCGACGTCTGTGTGCCGATGCTCTCCGGTCGAGGACTCGGACCAACTGGTGGAACTCTCGACAAGTTGGAATCGATCCCCGGCTTCCGCACGAATCTGTCGCTCGACGAAATCTACCGGCTCACTCAAGAGGTCGGCTGCGTCATCACCGGCACAACTCCAGAGCTGGTCCCCGCCGACCGTCAGCTTTACGCCCTCCGCGACGTGACCGCGACCGTCCCATCCGTCCCGTTGATCACCGCCAGCATCATGAGCAAGAAGCTGGCCGAGAACCTCAACGCACTGGTACTCGATGTGAAGTACGGCTGCGGAGCGTTCATAAAATCTCGTTCGAGTGCACGCGAACTGGCCGCTGGAATGATCACGGTCGGGCAACGCATGGGAGTCGCGACGACGGCTTATTTGACCGACATGAATCAACCTCTTGGCCGCATGGCGGGGAATGCAGTCGAGGTCGCAGAGTCAATTGACTGTCTTCGCGGCGGTGGGCCGAACGACCTGCGCGAACTCGTGCTCGAACTCGGTGAGGACGTGCTCGTCGGTGCAAGAGTTTTTTCGACACGCACAGATGCGAGAGCCAAACTGCTCCGTGAACTCGATTCCGGCCGCGCGCTGGAACGCTTCGAGCGAATGGTCTCCACACAAGGCGGACGACTTGACGCGCCGCGACCGATCGCGCCTCCGAACGACGTGTGCGGCGAGCGCGCCGGGATCATCGAATCGATCGACACGGAATCGCTCGGCTGGATCATCATCGACCTTGGCGGAGGCCGCCGACAACTTACAGATCCAATCGATCACAGCGTCGGCCTCGAAATGCTCGTCCGCATCGGAGACGAAGTTTCGTCGAATCAACCGCTCGTGCGAGTCTTCGCGCTGCCCGCCAAGTTCGACGCAGTGGCCGCACGAATTCGAACCGCCATTACCATCGGCGACGAACCCACCGACCCGCCGTTGTTGATCGCCGAACGCCTTGGATAAACCGTCACCCGCTTGTCGGTTCCCAACTTCCCCCTGGAGCCAATCAAGAGTTTACAAATCGCAACCGCCCGTCGGTTCCCCGTTTCATGCGCCGTGCGGGTGGTCTTCGCTGCCTTCGAAAGACAATCCGACACTCGAACGAATTACAACAAGTCGTTTGATTCGACGTACCCTGACATCGCCAAGTCCAACAAGACGACTTGCCACGTGTGCCACATCGGAGACAACAAGAAGAATCGCAACCACTACGGCGAAGCGTTACGCAAGGAACTCAAAGTTCCGAAGGGATCGGACGAGCAAAAGATCAAAGAAGCCTTTAAAGCGATCGAAGACGGCGAATGCAAAACCGGCAAATGTAAAGGGCGACTGGATGACGGCAAGGTATCCTGCGCCTGTGGAAATGGAGGCCCAGAAACGAGTTCCGATATTTTTCGGCAGTTGAATCGTGAGAACCGTTGAGGCTCATTATTTTCCAAACGGCCACCAGCGGCGGCGAGCGACCGCGCTGCGGCGATGGATGTCGATGACCTCGGTCACATTGTGATCGAATAGCCGGTGCATCAACGCTTCATAGCCTTGTTTCAGTTTGAATTCGGTTTCGTCGGCCAGCAGCGGCCACACGGCATAAAAATTGACGACTCGCCCGTCCGGCAGTTCGAGCTTTCGGAACTCCTGGCTGAATGCGAGCACCGGTACGATGACCGCACAACAAAACTGCGTGTTCTTCGCATACGGTTGCAAGTCTTTCCCGTTGGGCAGCGAGTGACCGGGACCGAGCCAGGTGTCGTACTCGTGCGGCAGTCGGGCCAGCTCTTTCATCAGCCGGATCGGCCAGTAGTTGGCTTGGTCGGCGAAGTCCTCGCGAGTCAGTTGCCAATCTGGTGGCAGGCACAGAACCAATTCCGCAAAACGAAACTCCTCGGCCCCTTCGGGGACCGCCATCGGCTTGTCGCTCATACCGGTGGTGATGAGCGTGTGGAAATCACGACCCTCACTCGGCAAAACATGATGCACGTCGATGTGGACGAGATCGGAGACGATCTCGTGAAAGACCATCGAGACCTCGCCGATGTGTTGCTCGATGTGCTCAACAATGGCCTCGATCTGTTCGCCGTCGCCAATGGCAAACTCGAACGGCTTCGTCCGCTCGGCGTGTCTCAGAATCGGCGAACCTGATTCAGACATCTCCGGCTGCGGAGCCGGGACTGGAACGCGCATGTCTGCTCCGCAGTGGCGGCACTTGGCGCGCTGGCCGGCGCGCGTCTCGTCCACTTTGTAATTCGTGCCACACTGCTCGCAGTCGAACGCGATCCGCATGTTCTTCCTCGGTTACGAAAAAACGCGATCCAGTTTTCCAATTAATTGTCGCCGCGATTCGTCGACGGCAACCGCCAACTGTGAGCCATCGAACACGCCAGTTGCTTGCAGCCACTTGTTAAATTCCGGAGCGGGCCGCAGACCAAACAACCGGCGCATCGCCGCCGCGTCGTGATAGCTGGTCGATTGGTAGTTCAACATTACATCATCCGAGCACGGCACGCCCATGAAATAGTTGCAACCCGCCGCGGTCAGCAGCATCAGCAGGTTGTCCGCCGAGTTTTGATCGGCATCGGCGTGATTCGTGTAGCAGACGTCGCAACCCATCGGCAGGCCGAGCAGCTTCCCCATGAAATGATCTTCGAGTCCCGCGCGAATGATCTGCCGCTCGTTGGCGAGATACTCCGGCCCGATGAACCCGACGACGCTGTTGACCAGGAACGGCTCGAACACGCGAGCGACTCCATAGGCCCGCGCCTCCAAGGTCAACTGATCAACGCCATGATGAGCCTCCGCCGAAAGAGCACTCCCCTGACCAGTCTCGAAGTACATGACGTTGTGGGACGAGGAGCGAGGCTGCATGTCCCCCTCTCCCTTTGGGAGAGGGCTGAGATGAGGGTCTCGATCCGTTTGACTGTCATTCGTTGTAACAAGACCTCGACGTGCGTGATGTTCCAGCACTCGCTCGCCTCCCTCGCGCAGCAACGACAATGACACACCGAAAGACTCGTTCGCCGTTTGCGTCCCTGCGATCGACTGAAACAGCAAATCAATCGGAGCACCGCGATCGAGCGCCGCCAGTTGCGTGCTGATGTGCGCGAGACAACACGACTGCGTCGGCACTCCCAGCACCTCCATCAACCGCTGCAAGGTGTGTTCGATCGCCACGACGCTTTCGACTGACTCGGCCGCTGGATTGACGCCAATCACCGCATCGCCGCAGCCGAACAGCAAGCCGTCCAAGGCGGACAACACGATCCCACGCAAGTCGTCACTCGGATGATTCGGCTGCACGCGAATCGCCAGAACGCCGCGTTCGCCGATCGTGTTGCGGCAGCGTGTCACGTTGCGAATCTTCGCGGCGGCGACCACCAGGTCTTGATTGCTCATCAGCTTCGCGACCGCCGCCGCGATCTCTGGAGTGATCGCCCACCTCAGCCGCCGCAGCGTCGCTTCGCTGGCTCGCTCGGAGAGTAAGTATTCGCGGAACTCGCCGACGGTCCGTGATCTGAGTTCGTCGAACGCGGCGCGGTCCTGCGTTTCGACAATCAGTCGCGAGACGTCGTCTTCATCAGGATCAATCACCGGATTCGCGACAATCTCACCGAGCGTCACATCGGCCAGCGCCCATTTCGCAGCGACTCGTTCCCGAGCGCTCGACGCCGCCAATCCGGCGAGAGAGTCGCCGGATTTTTCTTCGTTTGCCTTGGCGAGCAACTCGCGGAGGTCGACAAAGGTGAACGACTCATTGCGGATCGTCGCGTGGTATCGCATGAATTGAACTCCATCCCGCTGGGTAACTAAGTCGCCGCAAACGAACCCGAAGCGTCCGCGGGAACGAGCGTTTCGCGAGACACCAAATTCATCGCGGCCTGAAACGTTCGCCCTCGCTGTCACTCTGGATTAATTGGTCACGGCGGTACGACGCCGAGTTCCTTCGCCGCTTCGCATAACATCGTCCACGTTCCAGCGTCGAGCGGGATCCCGCTCGTAAGCCGTTCGCGACGGATCGCCGCGCTGCGATCACCGGGAAGCGTGATCTGATCGACTCCCGACTTGCGGGGGGTCGAGCGAACGTAGTCGATGAGCTTGTCGGCCTCACCGAGAAAATGCGAAGTACCGGCGAATCGCGCGGCATCCCACAGAACCATCAGCACGTTGTTGGTTCCCTTCTCGGAAGGATCAGCCGGCGGGCACCAGCCTCCCGACAATCCGCCCACCAGGACGTCCAACAGCAGTCCCAAGCCGAAGCCCTTGTAGCCGAACGCTTCGCCACCCAACGGAAGCAACGTACCGGGGTTCTCGCTGAACCGAGAGGCTGGATCGGTCGTGGGATTTCCGTTTGAGTCCTGCAACCAGCCGGAAGGACAAGGCTCGCCCGCCAACTGCTTGGCTTTGACTTTGCCGTTTGCCACAACGCTGGTTGAAAGGTCGAGCACCAGCGGTTCGCCACTGGTCGGTACCGCGAGGCCGAGTGGATTCGTGCTGATCCGCGCCTTGAGTCCTCCAGGTGGAGCGACACACTTGAGCACACCGTTGTCATTCACGGACATCATTGCGGCGAAACCATGCCGAGCGGCCAGTTCTACCCATTCCGCCAATCTGCCGACGTGGCCGCAGTTCTTCAAGGTGCCACAAGCGATGCCGAGTGGCCGGCACTTTTCTGCCAACGCGAGAGCTAGTCTTCGAGCCAACACCTGTCCGAATCCTCGTCGGCCATCTGCCACCAGCACGGCCGGCGTCTCGGTCAGCACCTGCCATTCGACGCCGCGACACAATTCACCAGTTCGCAAGGCGGCGAGATAATCTCCCACGCGCAGCACGCCGTGTGACTCGTGGCCGCGAAGGTTGGACTCCACCAAACTGGCGGCGACCTCGGCCGCTTCGAACTCTTCAACACCTGCGGCCCGAAAAAGATCGGTAACAAATCTTGTGAGTTTGTCCGAGGAATATTGGACTTTTTTCATTGCCATGATCACTCTGCTATTAACGTCAAAAAAGACTGCGATGAATTCAAGCAGCTGACACGCTGAATCATTTCCCCTGTGATTGACACCCAGGGGATCGCCATCAAACGACTGATTGCATCCGCGTTGATTCCCAGCTTGGCCTTCGCAATGCCCGGCGACGCGGACGAGTACGGATTCCCCAGCTTCATCGTGCTGGATTCCGCGCCCGTCAAAAACTGTCTCCAAGTTGTTCCCGTGCAAGTGCAGTACGAGGTTCCGGTCGTCGCGGTACCCCAACTGCGGAAGGTGCGACGAGCCGTGCCACGCACAACGTATCAAACCGTGACGAAAACCATCATGGTGCCGACCACAACACTCGAGACTCGGCAGTCGCAGTCATTCGAGCACCGCGACGAAGTTCCCGAGTGATCCGTCACGGTTTATCACCAAGTCCTCGAAACCGAACGAATCACAACCGCAGAATCGTTCCTGGTTCAAGAAACTCGACTCCGCACCGAAGAATACACGGTGCAGGTACCAGTCGTGCGAACCGCTCGGCAGAATGTGACCGTGCAAAATGCTAAGGTGGAAACTCGCGGGGGGACTCGGCGAAGCGCTCGCTGTGTCCCTGGGATTAACCTGCAAACCATGGTGAACGGCGATGAACTTGTCCGCAACGGGGAGGTCTCGGATCGCGGTGGCGTCAAGGCGAGGGCCACGGTGGTTGGCGGTTGCGAGAAGCAAGTAGTCGTTCCGGTGACCACCTACGACATCATCGAGGAAATGATCTGCCAGTGAGCATTTGCCGTTTCCCTGCCGATCAGGTTTTCGAGGCCGACTGACGGTAAATTCGCGAGGTCGCTGGAAATCGAGCGTGTTGCCCCGGAAGATGCGCCACTTTGCAAGGCGTGCGAGGCGACGATGGCTTTGGTTTTTCACTTGGCGTTTTTTTCTGTGCTCATCATGGCGGCGTCGCTGTCTGGTGGGTTGGCACCGGCCATGATGCGGTTTACGCATCGGGGGTTGCATCTCCTAATAAGTTTTGTGGCCGGTTTGATGTTGGGGGTTGGCGTTTTCCACCTGTGGCCGCATGCCACTGAGAAGCTGAACTACAACGTTCACGCCGCCGCCGGCTGGCTGATGGCGGGCCTATTGGGAATGTTCTTCCTGATCCGTGCGTTTCACTTCCACCAGCACACCTCCCTCGAACCGGACGATGCACAAGCGTCTGGCAGCAACGCCGAAAGCAAACATTCCGGCTGCCTGGTCCACGATCACGATCACGATGGAACGCACAGCCACGCGAGCCGCGGAAATAAACTTTCCGGTGCGCACCAGCTAAGCTGGGTGGGGATCGGCTTCGGCCTAGCGGTTCACACGTTGATCGACGGCATGGCGCTGGCTGCGAGTGTCCAAAGCGAGATGTCGCTGGGAGGAACGACTTGGGTTGCGGGAGTCGCAACGTTTATGGCGATCGTGCTGCACAAGCCGTTGGATGCGATGTCGATCACGACGTTGATGGCCTCATCCGGCTGGTCACCGCGTTCCAGAATGGCCGCGAACATGGCCTTCGCGGTGATGTGCCCCATCGGAGTGATTCTGTTCTTTGTGGTGGAAAGCGTGTTGCCCGGGAACGGCACATTCCTTGGTGCCGCGTTGGCTGTGTCGGCAGGAGTCTTTCTGTGCATCTCGCTGAGCGATTTGCTGCCGGAAATCCAATTTCACCATCACGACCGTCTGCAATTGTCGCTTGTGCTGCTGGCGGGAGTCCTGATTGCTTGGGCGCTGGTTTTCATTGAGCCGAGACACTCGCGCAAACATCAACCGGTCCGCCAACTGGGTTCCGTGATGCAGATCGAAATCTGATTCGTTGCCGATCAGGGAGCAAATTCTATGACCACACACTGGACCGTTTTCGGGGTGCGAACCACCTTCGTTCTGTTGGCTGCCTTCGGACAACTCGCACACACCCCGGCGATAACAGCGGATGAGCCGAAAGTGGACGGCAGCGATCAGCGCCAGCATCCACTCAGCGCAGAGGACCAGGCCAAGTTGCGAAAGCAATGGGACGACGATCTGGCTGACGTGTCAAAGAAGCTCGAGACAACTCCCGACAACGTGTCGCTACTTTCCAAGCGAGGTGATGTGTTCTTCTTTCGAGGAGAATTCGCCAAGTCGGTTCGCGACTACGAACGCATGAGCGAACTGAACCCGACGCTCGACGCCTCTCATTGGCGACTGGGCATCGCATATTTCTACGCTGCGCAGCCGCAGAAATCGGCTGCGCAGTTCGACAAGTTTTTCGTCACCGACGATGTCGATCGCGAAGCGGGCTTGTGGAAGTACCTCGCGCAGGCTCCGACGCTGGGTGTCGAAAAGGCAAGATCCGGATTGCTCAAGTACAAAAAGGATGACCGCGAACCGATGCCGACGATTTACCGGTTGTTCGAGGAAGAACTCACGCCGGATGACCTGCTGAAGTCGGTCGATGCGAAGTTGCCGCCAAACGTCCGCGAGCAGCGACTGTTTTACATCGAGTTGTATCTCGGCCTGTGGCACGACGCCGCCAAACATCCCAAAGAGGCGTTACCGCACTTTCGAGCCGCGACCGCCAACCGCTGGGGGCGATCGGCCAGCTACGGTCCGAATTACATGTGGCACGTCGGCCGGCTGCACTATGAGCGGCTGGCCGAGAAGCCAAAGCCGTGAGTTGCGATTGGTTTTCATCCGCCAACTTGCTCAGTATCATCTGCTCGATCGAATTCTCATCGCCTCTCAAGAGACCGCAGTACGCCATGTCTGCTCGATTTGAACAAGCCGAGTTGCTGAAGAAGCAGTACACCGACAAGTACGTCGTCGTAAAACCCGGAGTACCGGAATTGCGCCGTTTCGACGGTCTGACCGGCGTCGTGAAGACCGTCAATATGAGCTGCCGAGCGCTCGTGCTGTTCGACGGTCCGGCGGACATCGGCTGGTACGATATTGACCCCGCTTACCTGACGGTGGTTGATGCTCCGATCCCGAAAAAGAAGTCTGAAGAGAAGCCGACGAAAGAATCACCCGCCGCCAAGTCCGCACCGGCTGCGAAACCCGCAGCGGCCTCAGAGAAGAAGGCCAGCCCTCTTGACTTGATCCGTCAACAAGGTGCAGCCGGCGCAAAGCCTGCGGCGGCACCAGCGGCCGGTGGTGCGAAGCCCAGTCCACTCGATTTGATTCGCCAGCAGGGTGCTGCCAAAGCCGCGGGAACGGTGGGCAAGCCGGCAGCCGCACCGACGACTGCGTCGAGCGGCGAAGGCAAGAAGTTGTCCCCCATCGAGATGATTCGTCAACAGCAAGCGACGAAGGCAGAAGGGGCAACCCCTGCGGCGGCACCAGTGGCTGAAGCACCAAAGCCTGCGGCACCTGCGGCGGCGGATGGCAAAAAATTGTCACCGCTCGAATTGATTCGCATGCAGGGTGCATTCAAAGGGAACAAGTAGCCGCTGAGTTTTCTCTTGCCGATGAGCCCCGACCGTGTCCAACTCTGTGCGGACAATTGTGGTCTTTGAGTCTCGGCCGCGCTGGGAACCGGAACTCCAACGCCAATTCCGAAATGAATCGGTGCTCGTGCGTGGAAGTCGCACGTTTGGCGAGCTCTCGGCATTTGCATTTCCGCCAATCGCCGATGTTCTGATCATCGACCTGCCCGAAGAGCTGACGGAATGCTTGCAATGGCTGAGCAAACTGGTCGCGCCACCGCAAGTCCCACCAATGATTGTACTGTGTTCGTCCGAGGCGATTGACCTGGAGTGGACCTTGCGCGACGTCGGAGTCCGCGAAGTCCTGGTCGGCAGCTTGTCTGGTGAGCAACTCGCGAGGACTTGCCGGAGATTGATCTCCAAATCGGCGCGATGGACGACCCTCGTTGTTCGTCGTCAGTGAGACCGCTACAACTCAAATCCACCGAATGATTCCTCAAACCTTGCCAGCAAAGAGACCATGACAGACGCTGAAATTCGCTCGAAACTCGGGCAACTGACCGATCCTGAACTTGAAATCTCCTTCGATCGACTCGGCCTAATTCGGTCAGCGCAGTCGACGTCCGATGCCATCAAGATCGAAGTGCAACTGCCAACTCCAGCCTACCCGAAGCGTGAGCGACTTGGTGACTTGATCACCAGCGCGCTGGCCGGTTCTGCAGGCGGTCGCAGGGTCGACGTCACTTATTCATGGCAGGTGGTCGGCCGCGAAACTGGCGGGAAGATCGGGCTGCGCATCAAGAACGTCGTGGCGGTCGGCAGCGGCAAGGGCGGCGTTGGCAAGAGCACAACGGCAGCCTCGTTGGCCTATGGCCTGAAACATTTCGGAGCGAAAGTCGGACTGCTGGACGCCGACGTGTATGGGCCGAGCATTCCGCTGCTCACCGGCGCGAAAGGGACGCCGATCGTTCGCGAAGTCGAACTCGCCAACGGCCAGAAGATTCAGCGACTGGAACCAATTGACGCGGACGGCATGAAAGTCCTCTCGATTGGTTTCCTGATCCGCGAAAATCAGGCGGTCATCTGGCGCGGCCCGATGCTGCACAAGCTGCTGACGCAGTTCCTGCAAGAGACCGATTGGGGCGAACTCGACTACTTGATCATCGATCTGCCGCCGGGAACGGGAGACGTGTCGTTGACTCTGTCGCAATTACTCGGCTTGGCAGGAGCGGTCGTTGTCTGCACGCCACAGAAGGTCGCGCTGCTGGACGCCATCAAAGCGATCAGCATGTTCGATCAAGTGAAAATTCCCGTGCTCGGCATTGTCGAGAATATGTCAGGAGACATCTTCGGACGTGGTGGCGCAAAGGCGAAGGCGCTCGAGCTCGGTCTGCCGTTTCTCGGTGAGATTCCCATCGATGCGACAATTCGCGTTCGCGGCGACGACGGCCAAATTGCCTCGCTGTTCGAGGACAACAATCCCGTGAAGTCACATCTGCTGCGAATGACCGAGAACATCGCGTTGCAAATCGCGAAGCGCGTGATCGTCGATGCGCCGATGCCGTCTCTGGAAATTCTGTAGGATGGACACTCTTGCCCGTCCTGCCTTCCTTCTTTTTTGTCCCACGCACCTGCCGACGGCGGTCGGGCTAGAGCGCCCCGCCTGCGATGACGTTTCGAATTCCCAGCCGGTGGCTTGCATTACTGGGGCGATGCCGCGAAGCCATGCTGACTCGGACAGAGTGGCTTAAGTGGAATTGCGGCCGATGTCGTGGACGACCTTCTGCAGGTGCTCGCCGGACAAGTTGCTCGACGGCGCCGCGCAGGCTGCGTAGCGACTGCGCGGCCGAGTAAGCATAGCGAACGACTTTGATACGATGGTCAGCGCCTACAGCGAGTTGCCTTCCATTGAATTCGCGCGGTGCTGTCTGATTGCTGCGAATGTGATTCCCCAAATTGCTCCCATGCCACCAACGAGTAAACCGGCATATGCTCCGCCTTGCACAGAAGTGCTCATATTCAGGCCAATGATGAGCCCGGTAACTCCAAGTGCTGGACCAAGCCAAAAGCCAAACTTGCGATTTTTCACAGGACATCTCCGTTGTTGGTAACTGTGGATTCGACTTTGATGACTGCCGCTAACATCCCGAGTCACTCGCGCCACCCCGGCCGGCCTACCCGGCAGCCGATGCGGCCGAGGCATCGAGCCGCGCCCGGACTTCCGCGATCTTCGCCCGCTCAACCGTCATCCAG
>Ga0194128_10002302_pt1 | contig 31206 bp, 20 predicted proteins | sample TA2KigCa65mmetaG_FD_148650 | JGI IMG/M metagenome (GOLD analysis project Ga0194128, IMG submission 148650) | Freshwater microbial communities from Lake Tanganyika, Tanzania - TA2015037 Kigoma Deep Cast 65m | ecosystem: Environmental > Aquatic > Freshwater > Lake | place: Tanzania: Lake...
GCCATGGGGCACGTTCTAAGGTGGAAGGTGGAAAAAAATAAAAAACAAGGGTAATGCCACAGGAGAGGGTGTCAGGGAAAAAACTGTTCCAGCCTTTCCCAAGGCTTGGACTTGCCGCCTCTATAAGTGGAAACCTGCAACAGGGATGGCCCAGTGTGACGGGGATGCACCCTTGCGCCGAGACCGGATAATGGTGAAAATTTCCCGGTCATCGGACGCGAGAGCCTACCTTTACCTGAGGAGCAGTTTCATGTCGAACACCGTTTCCTACCGCATCGGCTCGCTGAAGAACCGCCACCTGCCTTTTGCCCAGGTGGCGGAGATGGGCATCAAGGGCCTTGAACTGGTTTGGGAGCCGGACACCACCGCGGCCCTGGTCAAGGCAGCGCTGGGCTCCTGCAACCTGTCCGTCGCTTCCATCCAGGTGCCCTGTCCCCTGGAAGACCAGAACCTGCCCAAAACTATCGGGGCCCAGGCCGCCCAGGCCGCAGAACTGGGGGCGCGTTATTTGTTTGTCAGCGCCCACGCCGGCGAGAAGATGCCCAAGAGCGAGGCCTACGACCGGCTCCGCCGGGTGGGTGACGCGGTGGCGGTCCACCAGGTCTTTCTGGCCATGGAGACCCACCCGGACCTGTGCCAGAACGGCGACCAGATGGCCGAGACCATGAAGGGGGTCAACCACCCCTGGGTGGGGGTCAACTACGACACGGCCAACATCTATTACTACAACGAGAACGTGGACACCATCGCCGAGCTGAATAAGGTGATATCCCATGTGCGGGGCGTCCACCTGAAGGATACCTTCGGCGGGTACCGCGACGGCAAGTTCCCGGTCTTTGGCGAGGGGATCGTGGACTTTGCGGCGGTGGGCAAGGCGCTGCGCGAGGGGGGATATACGGGGGCGTGCGCGATGGAGTTGGAGGGCGGCACCTTCGACCCCAGCAAGCCCGAGGACCTGGCCCAGAAGGTGGCCCGCTGTGTGGCCCATCTGAAGAAGGTGGGGTTCGGGGGTTAAGGAAGGTAGGCGGCGAAGAAGCGCTCCAGGCCGGCGCGATACTGGGCCTCCGAGACCGCGAAGCCGTTGCCGTGGCCCCCGGAGATCTCTAAAAACTGCTTTGGGGGATTGGCCGCAGCGTACAATTCCTGGCCCTGCGCCAAGGGGATGAGGCTATCCTCGCGGCTGTGGACCACCAGCACCGGGCAATGGATACTGGACAATTGGCCCAGGGTGTCGTAGGTGTAGCGGGCCAGCCAGCGCACCGGGAAGAAGGGATAAAGCCGGCTACCTAGTTCGGGCAGGGAGGTGAAGGTGGATTCGAGCAACAAGGCCCCGGCCAGGTGTTGCCGGGCCAGCCGTGCGGCGATGGGCCCGCCCAGGGAACGGCCGCAGAGCACCAGGCGGCCCGGGTTCACCCCTTCCTCCTGCACCAGGAAATCCCACGCTGCCTCCGCGTCCAGGTAGGTGCCTTCCTCGCTGGGTTCTCCCTCGCTCTGCCCGTATCCCCGGTAGTCGAAGACCAGCACCGAGAAGCCCAGGCTGGCAAAGACCCGGATGGGGTCGAGCAGGTGCGAGATGTTGCCGTAATTGCCGTGGCAGAAAAGCACTGCGCCCCGCGGAGCGGGTGTTTTGACCAGCCAGGCCGAGAGCTGCAGACCGTCTGAGGTGGTGAGAGAGACGTCGCAGTAGGGGAGGCCTAGGCTGGCGGGGGTGTCGAGCTGGATGGCGGTGGGGGCGTAGACCAGGCGGCCTTGAAAGAGGTAGAGCAGGGCGCCCAGCCCGAGGTAGGCAGCCAATGCCACCAGAGCGAGGGCGGGCAGGAGGGATTTGAGTTCCAGGCCGGCCATGAGGGGGAGTGGGTCAGGGGTGTGGCCCAAAGATAGGGGCTGGGTCTGCCGGCGCCTATGGCGCGGGTTCCCCTCCGCCAGGTCACGTTGTCATTAGAACTTGGATGCCCCTTCCTTTGGAAGGGGAGGAAAAGTTCTGCTTGCCGCAGGCAAGCAAAAACTGCTTATCGTATACCGTTCCAGCCACGGTTGGAGGTGTAGGATGGTGGTTCGAAGAACCAGTCATGCAGTCTTTGATACCCAATATCATCTGGTGTGGGCTCCCAAGTATCGGAAGTGGATCTTGCGGGGCGACGTTCGAGAGGCAGTACAGGAGCTGTTTTACCGGGTTGCCGAAGATTTCGATTTTGTGATTGAGGAGTTGGAGGTGGCCAAGGATCATGGGCATATCTTTTAGTCGTTTTCACCGCGCGATTCGATTTCCAAGGTGGTTGGTCTGCTGAAGAGCATCTCCGCGAGCCGGTGTTTCAGGAACACCCCGAGGTGAAACGCGAGTTGTGGGGAGGGGAGGTTTGGGCGGACGGGTACTTTGCACGCGCGATAGTGGAGAGTATCTCTCCACTATCGCGCGTTCGGGCCCCCATTCACCGCCACCGCCAGGTCGGGCTTGGCGGCCTTGGCCAGCCCGATCACCTCGCGCAGCAGGTCGGCCCAGGTGCGGTCCCAGTCGCGTACCATTTTGAGCTTCTGCACCGGATCCTTCTCGTCGAGGCCGATTCCCTCGCGCTCATAGGTGGCCAGACAGGTGGGATAATAGCAGATCCAGCGCAGCCGCAGGTTCAGGGCGTAGGTGTCCAGGAACAGCGCGTCGAAGTCGGAGCCGGTGACGACCTTGCGGATATGGGCTAGGAACTCGCCGCGGTACGGGGTGTTGATGCAGGGAATGCGCCAGCGAAAGTTGGTCGGCTGGAAGACCGAAGGCTACCCCTCCCAGGTGAACATGCTCCACTCGGGGTCGCGCAGCAGGGCGTCGTTGTCGAACTGATGCAGGTGTAGGCGACCGCCTCCAGGTCTGCCTCGTGGGCGGCGGCGACCAACTTCTCCACCGGGTCCCGCTGGCCCAGCGCCGGGTGCTTGGTGCCCACCCTCGTGTCGTAGTAGTAGTGGCCGTGGTGGCACTTGGTGGTGACGTGGATCGAGGCGATGTGGGCTTCTACGCACCGACGCACCTGCTCGCGGGCGTCGAAGTGCTCAAAGGTGAAAAAGGGCGCTGCCGGGAAGTGTTGGTCGAGCATCAGGGTATTGTAGGTTTCCGGGTAACGCTTGCTCATCGTTGCTCCCTTCGCGGTGGGTTACTCGGCTCAGCCCTCCCAGATCCCCGCCATCTGCCAGGCCTGCAGCGACACCAACCGCGCCGCGCCGCCCGCGGCAAAGACCGCCACGCCGAGGCTGTCCTGGCGCGTCGGGTACATACGCCGCGTGAGACAGAGACGGCCGTTGGCGAAAACCTCGGCGATGGTGCGGTCCACGAACACCCGCAGGCGCAGGGGCGCCCCCGCCGGCAGGGGCAGGGGCCCGGTCTCGGGGTGCAGGTTGCGGACGTGGGGGCTGAGGCTGGCCCGGGAGATGTCCACCGTGAGTGTGGAGTCCCTGCGGTCGTAGCGGATGAGAGTTTCCTCTTCGCCCCCCGGCGAGCGGCAGAGCTTGAGGCCACAGGCCAGGGCTTCACCGGGGTCGAGCGTCACGGCCAACTCCAGGCAGTTGCCGCGAACCTCGGGCAGCACCAGCTCGGTGTCGGCAGCGAGGGCGGTCGGCGCCACCCGCACCGCGGCCTGCCGGAGACCCTCGATCCGGCGGAGCGGCTCGATGAGCAGGGTGTCGTCCTCGGCCAAAGCGATCTCCCAGGGCAGGCCCATGATCCCGGACCAGCCGCTGCCGGCATAGTACTCCTGGGCCGTGCCTTCGGCGACGCGGCCGATCAGGAGGCAGCGGCCATCGGGGGCGGTGAGATGGTAGGCCTCGTTGTAGGTGCCCGTGCGGCCGGAGGGCGGGCCATAGGCCATGCGCCCGTGACGCTCCGGGATGAAGCGGTGGTCCTTGTACGTGCCGACGTAATACTGCGAGCCGCGCCGATGGCTGGCGAAGAGCAGCACGTGGCGGTTGCCCAGCGGGAAAAAGTCGGGGACCGCGCAGTCCTCGCCCACATCCGAGAAGGGGGTCGGCTCGTAGAAGGGATACAGGTACTCCCAGTGCCGGAGGTCCGGCGAGCGGAAGAGGAAGGCGGTGTCCCGGTCCCCGGCCGTGCGGCCCCCGGAGAGCACGTAGTAGGTATCGCCCTCCTTCCACATGCAGGGGTCGTAGACCACGTACTCCTGCCCCTCGCGGCGCGGGATCACCGGGTTGGCGGAGTGCTTCTCCCAGGTGGTGAGCAGCTCGTCGCTGCTGGTAGCGATGCAGATGCCGTGGGGGTTGCCGAAATAACACATCCGTACCTGGTCGCCATCCACCAGGGCGGTGCCGCTGAAGACCCCTTTGGCGTCGGGCCCGTCCGGGTCGGGCTCCAGGGCAAGGGGCAGGTGCTGCCAGTGGACGAGGTCCTCGCTCACCGCATGGCCCCAGTGCATGTCGCCCCAGATGGCGGCGCTGGGATTGTGCTGGTAGAAGAGGTGGTAGCGCCCCTTCCAAAACACCGGGCCATTGGGGTCGTTCATCCACTGCGCCGGGGGCGCGAAGTGGTACCGCGGCCGCCACGGGTCGGCGGCCAGCTTGGCCAGCAGTTCGGGGGTGGTGAGGGTGTGTTTCACCGGAGGCCTCCGGGTGGAAGGGAAGTGCAAGGGGCGGGCGATCCTTGAGTACGCCGCGGGAGACCGGCTTCCCGCGGCGCCCCATGTTCGACATTATATCACGGCGATGGCGCGAAAGTCAACACGAGTATCGACGACAACATCTATGCCTCCGGCTACTGTCGCTATCCGCGCGGGACGCTCTACCTCATGTTCCTGCTGAACGCAAACCAGCCGAAGGTGCCGTCCAGGTCGCCCGTGAACCCCGAATAAGCCAACTTCTGTGGAGTGCCCCATGTGCCCGCACTACCATCCGTCGGCAACGCGACAGAATCGACTGCAAAATGGGCAGGGCCGAAGTTCTGATGGAAGTAGAACCGCAGTTTTCCGTTGCCGAGAAGCACCAAGCCGAGGCACTCATCCATGGCCTCGACCGGGCTTGCGAAGCTGGCGGAGTCGGACCAACCGCTCATCAGCGCGCTGGAGACTCTGGTGTAGAAAACGCCCGTGGGATACTGATTGTAGACGAGGTAGTAGGTGTTGTGGAGCCTCACCAGCCCGAAGTTGCCGATGTCGGACAGGTCGTTGCCGTCAACGCCGGTCAGCGCGACGGGGGCGCTCCAGTTTCTTTTATCGCCCCATTGCGTCTGGTCTTGCGTGAGGGGATGAATCTCGAATAGCTTGCGGGTGTCGTCCTGCTCCACCAGAATGTGCAGGCCGTCATCGTCTACGAGCCAGATCGGGACATTGGGCTTGGTCACGCCGCTGTGCCAGGCCAAGACCTCCGTGAAGGCGCCTGTCGGGCTAGCGGCCTTGGCCAGTCCGAAGCGGCCCGCCCACGCATCCTCTTTGTAGCACGCCCACCAGTGGTCGCCGATCTTGACTATGTGCGAATCACCTATTCTCCACGGCAGGGCGAGCGAGGGCGTATTGCCGTTTGCGGCCGCGAAGTTGATTCCATCCTCTGAGGTAGCAACGTAGAGTTCGTTGCCACCCGCCGTTGTTCCACTGTAGCCGGTTGCCAAGAACAGGTCGGTCATGATAGGCTAATCGTCTCCTTCTCTGGAATTTGGCCATATATGGCCAGTCAAAGATAGGGCGTTACCGCCCAGGCGTCGAAGATCCGTTGGTGGTCAGCCATGACGAGCTCCAGGGGCTGACGAGGCGCATCCTGACTTCCATTCAGATCACCATCGAGCTGCCAGCGACTTCTCGTTGAGCACGGCCATCTGGGACCTGTCTTGTTATTGCGCGGTCACCCGCACTTCGCGCGCCATGATGGCCTTGCCCAGCGTCCAGTTCTCGCCACGGTGGTAGAAGTCCGAGTAGACGACGAGGAAGCGGTCCGGTCCCAGCCGGACCAGCGAGGTGTACCCGCAGGTCGAGTCCCGCCATCCCGTGTTTGTGTAGTGCAGGCCGATGGCCTGGTGACGCACCTGCGGATCGGACCAGACGTGGCCCTCGGGATCGTTCGAGAAGCGCAGCGAGATGCCGGGCCGACCTTGGACGCTGGCGAGCACGCCGTTGTCCAGCGCGATCAATCGCGGCAGCGCCGTATGGACCTCCAGGCGCTCAGGTGACTCCCAGGTGTGGCCCTGGTCACTCGACCGGGTGATCCAGAGGTTGGACGTGGTGCCCGCGGTCTGGTACCCGCCCACGATGGTGCCCTTCCGGCTCATCCGGTAGCCCGGGAACTGGTAGAAGCCCCACCAGGTCCCCGTTGGGCGCCTTGGCGACCGTGCCCCAGCCGGAGGCCTTGTCCCGCTCCCGGTAGACCGGCTGCCGTTCCGTGGTGGCGCGAACCTGCACGTCCATACGTGCGTAGCGCAGCTCGTCTCTTTGATCCTCCTTCCGCACGGCACTTCTGGCCAGGTCCAGGGCGGTGAACCGGCCTGCCGGAAAGGTGGACTCGCGCTCGGCGGCCTCCGGACTCAGGTAGCGGCGCAGATCGGCGTCGGCGCGGCGCTGGACCTTCACGGGGCGGAACACCCCTTCGTTGCGGCAGTAGAGGCCGATGTACGGGCCGGGATAGCCGGCTCGGGAGTCGTCGCCGGCGGCCACGGTAGTGCCGTCCACCTGCAGCGTCAGGCGCCCGCCTTCGCGCAGCGCCCTTACCTGGTGCCACTGGCCCTTGACCGCCAAGGGGCCGCTGCCGGGGACGGGCGGCATCCCGGGCACGCGCAGGAGGTTGGCAGTGCTGTCGATGGAACCAAAACCAAAAAGGGCGGCGGCGGCGAAGTCCCCGTCCTTCATGCCCAGATAGAGGCTCAGGTCGCCCGGATGTGCCTCGGCTTTGGCCTCTTACTCGACGCGCACGGCGCCTCTCACCACCGGCAGGCGCAGCACCAGCAGGCCGTCGGCCCCCATGCCGGTCTTCTTCATGCCCTCTGGGGTCAGGGTCCAGTCACCCAGGACCGGGATCCAGTCGTTGAGCCCGCTGCCGGCCCTCAGGTCCCCCTCGTACACGGTCTGCCAGTCAGCGGCCGATGCGCCTGCGGCCGCCAGCAGGAGCAACAACAACACCATCCTCATTCTCCTTCTTCTCCTGCGGTGAAGCAGTCCTCCTCCGTCAGCCCGCTGCACCCAGCGCGCCACCGTGCCGTAGAGGCCGTCGATGCCGCGATGCCAGAAGTAGTGCTTCGCCAGCAGCACGTCGGCGATGGCGTCCCACCCGGCGAAGTCCACCCCCGTCATGCCCGAGAAGCAGGCCGAGCGCAGGCCGTTGCCCAGCAGCAGACGTCACGCCGGACACCGGTACTCCTCCACCTGGTAACGCGCCAGGGCCTCGCGGTCCAGCTCGATGCCCAAGCCCGGGGCGTCGGGCACCACCAGGGCGCCGTCTTCCAGGCGGATGGGCTCGGCGAGGAGGTCGTCCTGGCGCAGCAGGTGGCCGATGATGTCGCTGGGCAGGGAGCAGCCGGCGGCGGCGGCGGCGTGCACGCTGCTCATGTCGCGCACCCCCAGATCCATGCCCGTGCCGCGCCACGTCGGACAGCCGGCCGCCTGCGCCATTCGCGCCCACTCGGTGAAGGGGCCCAGCGGCCCGAGCAGGTTGTAGTAGTCGGCGGCATCGAGGCGGAGGGCCGCCAGCAGCTGGCGGCCCGAGGTCAGGTGTAGCGCCACCGGCTGGGCGATGCGGCGGCGCAGCTCCACGTACCAGTCCAGCCGGTGCTGCGGCAGCGGGCTCTCCAGGATGACGCGGCCCTGTGCCTCCACGCTGCGCGCAAAGGCCACGGCCTCGGCAGGATGGGTGAGGCTCTCGTTGAAGTCCACCACGATGGGCCACTGCGGCGCCACCCCGCGTACGGCGGCCACACGCCCGGCGTAGTCGTCGGAGGGGCGCAGCTTCATCTTGATGCCGCGGAAACCCAGCTCCAGGCCGCGGCGGGCCCGCTCCGCCGTGTCCGCGACGGTGCACACGCCCATCCAGTAGTCCACGGGCACGCGCTCCACGCGGCGGCCCCCAAGCAGATAGTGCACGGGAACACCGAGGTGGCGGCCCAGCAGATCGAGCCAGGCCATCTCGAAGGCTTCGTAGACGATATAGCTCTCGTAACTGTCCCCGTGCGGCAGGGGCAGGTTGCCGGGGGGCAGTTCGGGCAGCGTCCGGCCCACCAGCATCCCGGCCTGCTGCCGCAGGGGCTCCAGCAGGTCGCCGCGGCGCGGCTCCCCCAGCCCCACCAGGCCGTTGTCGGCTACCAGCTCGACGATCCACTTGGGGAACTGGGCAAAGTCGAGCAGCAGCCGCCCGGAGACCGGGTCGGCGGCAGTCAGGGGCCGCTCCAGCCCGGGTGAGTTGACGGTGTCGGGCCGCATCGGCACCACGACCTGGTGCAGGCGGACCTCGGCGATGCGCATACGCTCAGCTCCGTTTTTGCACCGGGTCTGCCCCCGCGCCGTGCTCCAGCTCCCCGATGCGCTCATACACCGACCACATCCGGCCGCTGTCGCCCGATCGGGCCACCTCGATGGTGAAGGGCCGGCGCCAGGCAGCCCGCAGGAGGATCACCTCGCCATATTGAGTGGCGGCCAGGATAACGGGATGGTCGCCCTGTTCGAGCCACCAGACCTCCTCTCAGGACGCCCGAGGTCGCCGGAACGGAGCACGCGCGGTCGACCACCGCCACCAGCAGGTCGCCGTTGGGCGCCCGCGTCAGTCCCGGCGTGCCCTGGCTCGGCGAGGCCCGCGCGACAACGCGTACCTGGAGCTACCGCCCACCAGTCAGCACACGGCGGAGACCGACAACGTGCCGCCCATCCACCGGGACCCCTTCGACCGCATCCGGGGGGCCCAGGACCGAGACGACGGGCCGGAGCAGGACGCTGCGCAGTCGCGCAGGAGAGGCGCCACCTTGGCCAGCAGTTCCGGGGTGGTGAAGGTGTGGTTCACGGGAGGCATCCGGGCAGAAGGGAAGGGTGAAGGAAGTGGTCTTCGCCGGAACGCTGCGCTGGGAGGGTCTCAGTACACGCTGGCGATGATCTTAGCGGTCAGCGGCTGGTCGCCGCGCTCGTCGTCCACCCTGAGGCCGACGCGGCAGATGTACATCCCGGGCGGCAGCAGGCGACCCTCCCGGTCCCGGCCGTCCCAGCTCAGGCGCTGGAGACCGGCGGCATGGGCCACGGCCTTCTCCTGGCGCTGCACCAAGGTGCCGTCGAAGCCGTACACCTCCAAAACCAGCGACTTGGACCCCAGCACCTTGAACACCGGAAAGACCAGCTCCACGGTGTCGTTGATGCCGTCTCCATTCGGGGTGAAGGGATTGGGCGAGACCTCCACCGCGCCCAGCAATCGCCCCTCGAAGGGGGTCTGCACCATCATCCCGATCCCTTTTACCAGGGGGGTCGCCTCGCCGGCATCGACCCGCTGCCACACCCGCTCCCCCTCCCCGCCCAGGCCCACCGAGGCCGCAAAGGCGTTGCTGGCCAGGTACAACCTCCCTGAAAAACGCAGGGCTAGCAGCTCCTGCGCCTGCACCTTCTCGGGGATTTGGATCCACAGCGAATCCGCGCCGCTCCTGACCACCTCTATTTCGTTCTGGCGGTACACCCGCCCCCTGCCGGCGACCAGCTCGTCCTCCTGGCCCAGGGCCACCTCCACCACCTCCGCCTCGGCGCTGGGCGGCAGTTCGACCAGCACCTGGTCGAAGCCGAGGCTGTTGGCCTGGAAATCGGGTTTGAGGAAGAGGGTAAAGGTCTCGGGCTCGCCGCTGCGCTCGATCTGCTGCGGCGTGATCTCGCCCAGCACCTGACTGGCCAGGGGCTCTTTCAGGTGCAGGTCCAGGCCGCGCAGCGTCACCCCCTGGTCGGGGTCATCGGAGAGCAGCTCGACCCTGATCAACGCATAGCGCCGCGGGCTGGGCGAGGTGATGGCCGCCCCGGGCTGCGGGTAAAACTGGCTCCAGTTGCTCCAGTCGGATCCGGGGATGGTGGCGACCAGGGTATCGCCCCGCTGGAAGCTCAGCAACTTGCGGTACTCCGCCTGGCCCACCTCGACTCCCGTCTTGGTGAAGTAGCGGACCTCCTGCTCGACCTGGTTGCCGGTCCGGGTGCGGACCTGCACCCCGGTGCCAGGTGGCAGGTCCGCATCCCAGTCGATCTGGGAGAGGATGCGGGGATTCCGCCCCAGTTCGATGAGCGGTGAAGCCAGCGATACCTGGGGGAGAAAGCCGCTCCCGTACAGCTGCAGCTCGCAGAGGTCGGAATTCAGCCAGGTGGCCGCGACGATGACCCGGTAGTCCAGCCTGAGATAGCGGGCTTTGGTGAGGGCGAAACGATTGTCCTCGACAAAGACATTGGACCCCACAACGCCCTGCTGGTCGCCCAGGCGCCGACCGCTCAAATGCGTGTAGACCAAACTGCCATCCGGCGCGACGGTGCCATCCGAGAGGGTAACGGCGTAGCTGGGAAAGGGCATGAAAAAACGGGTATAGCTCGACCTGCTGTACACGACGAGCACGCGGTCTACCCAGTACCAGGTGGCCAGGTCGAAAAAGAGGTTGCGCTCCGGGTCCTGGACCACGATGGTGGCGGGATCCGCGCCATTGGTGGGCAGCCCCACCTGGGCGCTCCAAAGGGTGTTGTAGTCCCCATCCACCGTGAGCACTTCGGCCCCCAGCCCGCCATAACCCTGGATCTTGCCGCCCCGGCCCAGCGCCCCCAGGCTGATATTGTCGCCCACCGTCCATACCTCGACTTCGGCCAGGCGGGGGCGTTCCCGGCGGTAGTACTTGACGGCCCCGCGCCGAGCTGGATCCGCGAGGCCCTGGTATTCGGCTTGGTCCACCTGGCGCTCGTACCCGGAGGCCTCGCGGCGGAAGTAGAGCACCTCGCCGCGATCCGCCGCCGACAGGCTGTCCCAGCGGGCCGGGCTGATCTCTTCGGCCTGCCCCAAACTGCTGGCCGTGGCGACGATCTGCACGAACTGGATCACGTCGCCGGTAAGACCGGGCTCGGTCTCCACCGTCGGTTCAAGGTCGAACTCAAAGACGCGCTGGGTCTGGTTGAGGCCCTCGCTGCGGCCGACAACGAGGTAGTTGAGGGCTTTGCTCTGCGAGAAGGCCGGCTGGCCGTTGGAGGTGAGAACCCTGAACTGGAGAAAAGGGTCTCCCTCTTTTTCGCCGGCGAACTTCACCACGATCTTCTTTGCCCACACCGCCCGGCCCATATCGATCTCCACCCACCAGTCTTTCAGGGGCGCGGTCAGATCCGGCTCCCAGAAGGTATCCTCCTGGCCGTCGATGATCTGCGCGGCCTGCGCCGCACTGGTCCCGGCGTTGCGGATGCCTCCCGCGCTGCCGTCGGAACGGACGAAAGTCCCGGCGTCCAATGCCGCATTGAGCTTCGACCGCACCAAGTGGGGGCGCACCCCCTCGGAGCCAAAGCTCAGGCTCCCCTGAGGGAATTTCCACGCCTGCAACTGGTCCGAGGTGACGCTTACCCGGTCCCTTTCGAGGCGGTACCCCTGTGTCCACCCCGCGGAAGCGATCAACAGGCCGCCGATGACAACTATCCTGCACCTCATAGGCCCTCCTCGGGCTCAAAACATCGACGCAACCGCTCTTTCCCCTGGATTTTCCGGTGCCTTCCATGCCCAACTGGCGGAAATGCCTCCTAAGATAGCCCGTATCTGTATCGGACACAACAGGTTTTGGTATCTGGCATCAGCTGGTCTGCTGTCGGACGGGTAGCACTACAAACGCCCTGCTGATGGGCCTGTTGCCGAAAGCTCCACTCGGCTTGCGACTGCTGCTGCGCGCGAGAAACAACTGTTGCCGACATCGATGGCCACTCCTTTCACAGGGTGTGACTGTAAAAGAAGTTACCACCCTAACAATCTCCTATTGCTCCCCCGGAAAAACGACCAACCAGGCCTGGGTCCAGCAGAAGAACGGGGCCATTGTGAGCCGGACGGTTGGCCACGGACGCCTACAAGGTTTGAAGGCGACTCAGGAACTGGCCCGCCGGCAGGTGATCTAATTATCGCTAATTACCGCGGAGACGCGCAAAAAAATACTTGACAACCATACAACCAGGGAGGTTAATTCTTGTCCAAACGTGTATATACAAGTACTGGCATTGCGTTGTCAAATACAATCAAACCTAGCTGCTATTCAGCTATTACTCTTTCGTGGTCTGCTGGTGACTCCCAATGGCTTCTGGTGATGACCATATCGGCGCCCTGCAGCTAAATATAAAGAGCGTAGTACCTATTCACGATCAATTGGTCGCCTACTTCTCAGAGAAAATCATCGCTGGGCACCTATTGCCCGGTGATCCGCTGCCTTCTGAGAATGCCCTGGCAAAACAATTCAAGATAAGCCGGATGACGGTCCGGCGGGCATTTGACACGCTGGTCTATGCGGGCCTTTTGGCCAGACGGCAAGGCAAAGGGACGTTTGTAGCGTCGGAGACGTCGGGGCTGGTCGGGTTTATCGGGCAGACCCTGGTCAGCGGGATTTCCTCTGAACTGGTCGCTCATCTGAACGGGGCCATGGAAACCCGAAATCTGACGGGTTGGCATCTTTTGGTCTATGGCGCGCAAAACGATCCTGACCGGCAACTAAACTGCATTAGAACGCTTCAGGCACATGGGGTGCGCGGCATCATATTAGCGCCGGCTGTCCTTGAAGCATATGAGAGAAACATCGAGACGCTGCACTCGCTGCGCAGCACTAGGCTGCCCTTTGTGCTCATCGAGCGCAATGTAGAGCAGGTAGATAGTGACTACGTGGTTTCGGACAATTTCAAGGCAGGATGTATCGCGACGCAGCACTTGATAAACCTCGGGCATCGGCGGATCGCCTTCATGAGCGGTTTCCCGGTGCCTACCATTATCCAAAGATATGAGGGCTATAAAGCGACCTTGGCAGACAATGGCCTGCCATTCGATCCGGCTTTGCTGGTCTACTGGCCAGATCATACCGTAGAACCAGGCGAAAAACAGATCGCGGATATCTTGCTGAAAGGGGCCACGGCAATGGTTACCTATTCGGATCAAGGCGCTATCTACTTTATCAATCGATGCGTGGAAAAAGGGGTTAAGGTTCCAGAGGATCTGGCGGTAGTGGGCATAGGTGAGACCCGGATCTCCACGGGGGCGAAGCCAATACTTACTACCGTGCGCCACGACTTCAAAGTCATGGCTGACCTAGCCCTGGATATCCTTCTGAAGAGAATCAGCGGAAGCGTGGATACGAATTCCTGGTTCCACGAGTTGTTGGATGTCGAACTGGTAGTGCGCGAATCTTGTGGCGCCAAAAACGCCAGAAAGGCCATGGTATAACCCTTATTCTTTTCGAGAGGAGGTGAAGCCTCGACCATCGGAGCAGCGACTGTGGGAAAGGGCGGTTGGGTTATAGCGAGAAAACCCATTGGCCTGGTCGGGAAAATCCCATGGGGCATTCCCAGACCTAAGGAGGAACGAATATGAAGCGTATCAAACAGTTGGCCGCCGGGCTAGCAGGTCTGGGCCTTTGGTCGACGATGGTCTTTGCAGTACCCGGAGATCCCAATTACGTCTTTGTCAAGAGCGAGCCTCCGACGGTGCTGCGGATCGACGTGGCCGACGTCCGCTACGACTTCAACGGCAGTGCAACCATCCCCTTCACACTCAATAACAGCCGGGCCCACCTGTGGTTGGTCGTGTATACCAAAGACCAAAAAACCACCGGCGGCAGTGGCGGCCCGTCCTCGCCCATCGCTCCACAGGGTGCTCTGTGGAGGAAGCGCGGCCTTCCCAACATGGTCGCCGTAGTGGACAAGGGGCAATTTGAGGTGGGCTCCCACACGGTGACTTGGGACGGCAAGGATTGGCAGGGCAACCGGGTGGAACCGGGAAACTACTCCCTGTATCTGGTTGGCCTCAACGACCTGGATGACACCAACATCATTGGGCCAGGGGGAGGCAGCGGCAACGGGTATGGTCGGGTGTCCGTCGATGCCGACTATCCGCGCAAGGGGCTGTACACCCTGTCAATACAGGGCGGTGCCGGGATCATGCGGTACCAGATCGGGGCGCAGAACTGGCTCCAGGATCCGGTCCTCAAGACCGCCGCCCCGGTCTACGAACTGTTCCCCGATCTGGGGCTTTCGTACGCAACTGACACCAAGGACCCCAATATCGGCTACCTGGCCAGCGTTTATGGAGGAGGAGTCGCAAAGTTCCGGTGGAAGGATGCATCGACCGCCGAGCCGGTGCGGGAATTCGGGCCGGAGGGAACGGGGCTCAGGCCGGCAGCGGATATCACCAAGAATGCCCCGAAGTTCCAGAGCATCCGCGAGCGCGACGGGAAGCTCTACATCACCCACGGTGACTGGGGTCAGGACCCGCCGCAGAGCGAGCTCATCATCCTGGACAAGATGACCGGCCAAACCTTGGGGACCCTCGACTTGTCGGAGTGGTTCAACGTCGAAGGGGTAAACAAGGACGGGAATCTCGTGGCGGGTTCCAACGGGCCGGCCGTGCTCTATCTCGACGACCAGGGCATCTGGCTCGGCAACGGCGGTTGGGGCACGGGTGCCGACGCCCAGGGACCGGATGGAGGGGCAGACTTCGGCCTCTTCATGAAGGTCGGCTACGATGGGAACCCGATCTGGATCAACAACAATGGCGACGGTTTTGGCGATTCGATCTCTCCACCCACGGCCGACGCGCTGGGTATGGCGCCCCAGCAGCAGGGGGTCCAGACGATCTGGGGGGTGCCGGTTACCAGTACCGATGCGGCTGCCGGGTTCTCCGCCATCGCCGAGATCGGGCCGGACAACGACAGTTTCGGCGCGATCATCGGGCCTGATGGCGCCGGGATCATGCATGTCCGGCTCACCAAGGCTGGCAATCAGTCTCCCTGGCAGACAGGCAACTTCATCATTCAGGATGGAAGTGCCTACGACGGATTTTACTTCGTCACCGGCAGCGCCAATGCGTCCACCCAGGAGATCCGCGAAAAGACTCCGACCTCCATCGCCCTAGGCTTTGTGCCTTTCGACATCGCCAAGGCAGTCATCGGCTCCGATGTGTCTACCGCAGTCGAGGAACTTGAGACCGCAGTGACCCCCCGGAAGTTCTCGTTGAAAGACGCCACGCCCAACCCCTTCAACCCTTCTACTACCATCGAGTTTGAGATCGCCCAGGCCACGTACGCGCGGCTGGAGATCTACAACACCACGGGTCAGAAGGTGAAGACGCTGGTTGACCAACCCCTGGCCTCTGGGTCCTACCGGACAGTCTGGGACGCCCTGGATGAACAGGGCAAGCAGGTGTCGACCGGGACCTACCTGTATACGCTCACGACCCAGGAGTTTCGGGAGACCAAGAGATTCACGTTCCTGAAGTAAGAACGGCTGCGACAAGTGCGGAACAGGAGCTTCCTGTTCCGCACTTGGTTTTTGGAGAGGCTTCTGCAATGAGATCACCCGCCCTGGCCCTACTGCCGCTCTTCCTTGCCGTCTCGTTGCTGCTTCCTGGGAGTTCCGCTGGCACTGCCTGGCAGGACACCACCTGGAGCAGCACCACCTATTACCTCACTCAGTTTTCCGCCGCCGAAGCCGGCCCAGGCACCATCGAGATCACGGCGGTAGACAGCTACGAGCTGAGCTTCAATGGCACCGCTCTTGGGTCTGACGATAACTGGACCGACGCCGAGACCTACTCCGTGTCGGTCAAGAAAGGCAAGAATGAGATCCTGGTGAAGGTCCAGAACTCCGGGCGCGGGCAGGGCAACGGCCTGGTGGTGTCCCTGGTTCAGGGCGAGGTGCGTTTCGTCAGCGCCCCGGGCAACGGCCCCTTCGCCTGGCGATGGCTTGAGGCCGACCCTCAGAATGCCGACTGGAATGCCGCTCCCTTGGTACAGTTGGGCGATCTCGAGGTGGCAAAAGTCGCGAGCCTGACCAACCCCGATGCCCTTCCCATCGTCGGGTTCCCGGGGGACGTGAACGTGGGGTCCCCGGGTGGGATAAGCATCAGCCGCGTAGAGGGCAAGAACCTGGTGCTGAATGGCACCGCCAGCCGCATCGAAGTGACGGACGGTTTGCTCGAAACCTCCTGGCAGCCAGGGGTGAATAGCCTCAACAAGTTCGTGAGTCTGGACCTGGGGCAGGCGCGCCGCATCAATAGGGTGAGGGTGTTGAGCGAGCCTCCCAGGTCCGCCGGTTCCTTTGCCGAAAACAGTTTGAAAGGCTATGCCGTCCAGATCAGCGAAGACCTTTTCCGCTGGTCGGAGGTCGGTGTGCTGCACGGCATCACACAGTTTGACGCCACTGCCGTCGACTTTTCGCCCATTGCGACCAGGTTCCTGCGATTGGTGGTTGCCGAAATCGACGGCATCACCTCGCCCAGGGTCGGAGAGATCGAGGTCTATGGGGAAGGATATAACCAGGAGGGCAGCTTCCTCTCCCCCCCGCTGGATTTAGGGTCCGCGGGCCGGCCCAAGAATTTCGGCAGGGCCTCCTGGGAGACAGAAACGCCCGACTGGACTCAGGTCCGCCTGCAGTTCAGAACCAGCAGCGACGGGCAGCTCTGGAGTCAGTGGAGCGAGGAAACGACGCAAAGCGGGGTGCTGGTCTCCTCTCCTGAGCCGGCAGCGCTGCTGCAGTACCGCATCAAGCTGTCGACGGACGATGAGCGGCAGTCCCCGCAACTCAGGCGCCTGGCCATAGAATATTCGGCCGAGGATCTGCCGGCTTCCGCTGCCAGCGCCACGGTCTCCCCCCAGCAGGTTCCCATGGGGGTAGACACGGCCTTTGTCTGCGAATTGGCTATGACCCCCACCGCAGGTCGAGGGGCAGAGCGGCTGCTGATCGCCATGCCCGATCTGACTACCCTGGAAAGCGTCGAAGGTTATGCGGGAAAAGTGACCCAGCGTTTGACCCCGGAGGGCCTGGAGCTTTCGTTCGACCCCCTGCTCTCCCAAGACGTGAAGATCCACTTTCGCACGGCCCTTTTCGGTCCGCTCCATACCTTCAACTGCGCGCTCTTTGGGCCGGGGTCGGATAATCCCCTCAATGTGGGGCCGGCGGAGGAAGGAGCCCTCTCTGCCTACGTGACCGAGGTAGTGGGCAAGGTATTGCTGGACACCCAGGCCAAGCCGCGGATTTTCACTCCCAACGGCGACGGCATCAACGACTTTTCGGTGATCGAGTACACCCTGGCCAAGGTCAGCGAGGCAGTGGACGTTTCCCTGGAGATCGTTGCGCTCGATGGCGAGGTGGTCAGGCGGCTCTACCGCGGTTCCCAGCTGCCGCGGCGATACCACCAGGTGCGCGGAGCGGAGTCTCTGACCAGTGCCCTGCCGGGGTATTGGGATGGGATCGACGATCACGGCAACCTCGTCCGCCCTGGGGTCTATCTCTATCACCTTGAGGCGACGGTGGACGAAGGGAAATTGCAGAGGATAGGCGTCGTATCGGTGGTGTACTAAGGAAAGTCAGGAGCTGTCATGCCTTTCCTCTGCGCGATTTGGTGGCTCAGGCTCTTGCCGCGGAGGGTGTTCTACACCTTGGCCCTGGTCGGATGGCTGGCCTCCTTCTCCTCGGCGCAGGCGCAGTTCCTGTCGCGGGCGTATTTCCCGCTGTGGATGGAGGATTACGAGAATTATGCCCTGAGCGGGTACCGGGACGCGTTGCAGCCCATCGTGGTTGGCAAGGGCACTTCCCTGGGGAACTCCTACGGATCCTCCTCGGTAGCCGGTTATTTTATCGAACAGGAGCGGAGCACCTACGATCCCTTCGGCAACTACCTGGTGGATGGGCTGGACGTCTTCAGGCTCGAAGAATACCGCACCGTGGCTCCTGACAACGGCAGTTTGCTCTTCAAAAGCAACCTCTACAACCGCCTCTTCCAAAATCTGGTCATCGTCCGGGATACGTACAAAGGCTGGTCGAGTCGGTTTATCATCGGCGATGCGGTTCGCACCAAATTCTCCCCCCTGACTCTCGACCTAGCCCGGATGAACGGCCTTCGCTGGGACGCAGCGTCTCAGAAGAACCGTTTCAGCGTCGTGGCGTCCAGGATATCCGACCCCATCACCGAACTGGGCGGGCTAGCCGAGCCCAGGTCCCAGCCCTTTTCCAGCTATCTGCTGGGCGGCCGCTGGGAGACCACCCTGGGCGGCCTGCTGACCTGGGGGGCCTCCTGGTCGACCTTGTTCCAAATGGATACCCTGGTGCGAGACGGTGCCGGGCGGAAAGGCGTGGTGCCCAGTTCGCTGGCCGGACCGCAGGCCCTGTTCGTGGTCATCAGCGACGATTCGCCACAGGACGGCCGCGGTGCCCTGGTCTACGCCTTGGAGATGCTCGTCAATGGCCAGCCCAGCGGGCAACACCCAGAGATAAAAAGAATCAGGAATTTCATCGATTCAAAGGTGTTCAAGCGGGAGGAGGACAAGTACCCGCTGCCCCTGGCTTCCGTCTCCTTCCTGCGCCAGGATGGCCCTTGGGCCCTCAACGCGGCTGACCGCAGCACAGAGGGCCAGAACTCCGCGTACTTCAATGTGCTCAACATCGATCCGCGGACCGGCAACGTGGGCCTCTTTGCCGATGGCGAACTAGTGGACCTGGCGGCTGCCCGGCCGGTCGAGGTTGCGGGAACTGATCTGTTGATTTTCCACTTCGAGGACATTCCCGCCGGCACCAAGGAGGTCAGTTTCAGGGCCCTGGTCGCCAATGATTACAACATCGACGTCGCCACCGGGCTGGGCCGGGTGAAGACCGAAACTCTGGTCTGGGACGATTGGCACAATGTCGAGCGCGCTCCGGGGAATATCCAGGACGGCTCGAATCTCCATTGGGTGAATTTCGACTACAGTTTTCCCACGGGGATCTCCACCGTCGCCTTTGACCTGAAGGCCAAGGTCTTGGGAGCGACCATCAGTGCCGAGGCTGCCAACAATGCCAGCTACTACCGCTTCCCCGCCAGGGAGGGCAGCGCGCAGACGCGGAGCCGATTTGCCTATTACGCCAATATCAGCCGGCCGGTTGCGCACGGCGATGTCAGTCTGGAAGTCTTTGCCATTCCGTCGGCCTACACCACCTCCCTTGCGCTCTGGTCCAACGCTGCCAATAGGCCGGTGGTCTTTGATCTGGTGGATGACAACGACGACCGCGACGAGTGGGCGGATTCCGGAGATGTCGACGGGGTCTTTCCAGGGCTCGACGCTGATGGCGATGGCGTCATCGATACCAATGTCAACGCCAACAGTCTACCGGACTACCTGGAACCTTTCATCATGTACTACGTGGACCCGGATGATTTTGTGTTCGGCGACGACTTTAATCACAACGGCGTCGTCGATGTTCGCGAGAACGACAACACCGCCGATTATCCCTATGACCGCGACAGCCGCGGCCAACACGCTTTCGCCAGCTTCGGCCTGCCCTGGAGCATCCGCTTTACCGCCGGCGGATACGACATCCGCCAGCCCACGACCGGCGGGCGCAACCGGGCTGCGTACGGCCTGTTGGAGTATACGCGGCGGGCAGAGCACTGGGGCTTGGTGCAAGCCGCCTTCCGCACCCAGCGCGTCCAGGACGACATTGCCGACGACCTGGCCGCCTCCGGGAGATTCAGCGGTCTGGAGGGGGCGGGGTTCGTTACCGACATCACCAGCTCGCGGGGGCAGGTCCTGGACGGTTTGTCGACGAAAAACAGCTTGGTCCACACGGCTTTCATGCACACCGCCCTCTCCAGGCTCAAGAACTTGGAGGTTGTCAACAGCTTGAAGTGGGAACGCAACGGCAGGAAAGCCGCTGTCTTCCCCGACGGAACCTCCCAGGGGCGTGAAACCGAAGGTTCATGGGCTTTCGTCCACAAAGCCGATTACACCCTGAAGGCGGGCAACTTCACCCTGACACCCATGTACAAGTTCCTCTTGCAGCGGCGCGTGAAACCCTCTTTCGGGCAGGACCCCTTTTACGCTGCCCGGCACCTGGTAACCATCCTCAAGCTGGATTACCACTTCACTCCCAGCACCCTCTTCAGGGTGGGGCTCCAGGGTTTTCCCGGACTGAAAGAGCGCTATAAGGAAACCTCGGCACCCTATGCCGCCTTTGCGGCAACCAGCCAGGTTTTCCTGCTGCAAAACAGGGGAAACTACTCGGGCTTCGATCTTTTCCTGAATATGGGCTACCGCCAGACTCGGCGCGACTTCAGCACCCGGGCTACCGCGCGGTCGGTGTCAGAGGGAGAGTACTTCATTCAGGTCTTTACCGAGTGAACAAACGAGGCTGGCCGTGTCGATGAGCCCCAGGGCCGATTGGCCGATACACATCTACGTCTGTACTCTGCTGCTGTGGCTCCCGCTCCTGGCCATGGCCCAGACTGGCCCATTGGAGAACGAGCAGACCGCGCAGTTGCTCTTTCGGCCCATCGACGAGCACGAGGACTACTCGCGGCAGGGCTACCGGCGGACCAGTCGCCAGGCAGAGGAACATTTGACCACGCTTCAGTATGACGAGTTCGGCTCCCTGCTGATGGATGGCATCATGCTTTACGACCAGCGGCAGACCCATCCGGTGCTCGACGATGTCTCCACGCCGGGGCGGGAGCCGGGCAGCAGCCTCAGGAAGAGCCTTTTTTTCAACGACTACCTCAACCGGCTCTTCGTCGCCAACGACTCCTATGGCGAAAGCTACTTCAAGATCATCATCGGTGACCGTATTCGCACGCGGTTCTCCCCTCTCACCCTGGATCTGTCGATGCTCAACGGCATGCGCATCGACAGCGACATCAAAGGACATCAGTTCAGCCTCGTCACCTCGCGCATCGACCGGCCGGTCTATCGCTTCGAGGGGATCTTTGGCTACGAGGAGGCCTTTTTCGGGGCGGTCAGGTCGCAACCAGCCCTAGCGAGCAACATTCTGGCCACCTACCTCCTGGGCGGGCATTACCAAAAGAAGCTCGGGGCCCTCAATATCGGGCTCACCTACGCCAACCAATACCGGATGGACACCCAGATAGGTCTGGCGCGCAATGGCCTGAAGGGAACATTGCCGGTGTACCAGCCCAAAGGCATCGGGCCTCCGCTGAGGCCTTCTTTTATTGAGTACCTGGTGGTCAAGGTGGCCAGCCAGGCGCCGCGCGAACTGGTCGGTGCCCAGGTCTTCAAGGTGAGGATGCTCATCAATGGGCAACTGCGGGAGGACATCGTACCGACCATTACCCGCCACGATGCGCAGACAGAGGAGATCCTCCGGATCAACCAGGACATCAATGGCGACCGTTTCTTTCCCGAGAACCGCGCCATCCCACCCTACGTCCAGTTTCTGAACGGGTTCATCCCCGCAGAGACGCCGCAGCCCGGAAAACCCCTGGAAGTAAAAGGGCCCGAATACCTGCTCTACTGGTTCAAGGTGCCACCCGAAGGCGCTCGCCGCGTCCAGTTCGAGGCCCTGGTGGCCAATGACTACGCCATCAGCCTTTCAGAGGTCTACATCGCCGATATCACCGCCACCGACCCGAGGCAGCGTAACGCCGCCACTTACTTCTATCCCGGGGCTGCCGCTCCTGGGAGGGTGGCCGACGGCGCCAACCTCAAGACGGTTCGCTTCGACTACGGCAGACAGACCGGGGTGACGGTTGCGGGAATCCGCCTGAATACCCAGATCCTGGGTTTCCTCTTCGACGCCGAGTTCGGGCGCAATTTCGATTTCCGGCAGTACCCCGATATCGACGGTGAGCGCCATGAGGCGAAGACCAATGCCTACTACCTGGTCATGCAGCGGGCTTTCGAACATTTCTCCCTGGGCGGCGAGATTTTCAACGTGCCGCCGGACTACAATACCGCTCTCTCGACCCAAGACGTGCGGCTCAGTTCCGAGTACACTGGCCCCTTCCTGGCCGAGGTCGGCAACAGCCTCAAGACCAACTACAACAATACCCTCGAGTTCAATCTCGTCGAGGACAACGACGATCGCGATCCCTTCCCCGACGACCATTTCCTCGATTTCATCCGCGACGAAAACGGCATCTTCCCCGGTCTCGACAGCGATTTCGACGGCCGGCCAGACACCAATCGGAACAACAACGGCATCCCAGACTACAACGAGCCCTTCCTGCTCTACTACGTCGATCCCGACGACTACGCCTATGGCGATGACCTGAACAACAATGGACAGATCGACGTCAGGGAAGACGACGACAAACCCGATTTTCCCTATGACCAGGATCTCAGGGGATACCACGCCTTTGCCAGCGTGCAGCCCGTCCAGGGCCTGAGCCTCACTCTGGGCCGCTACGACACCGAGGAGCCGGCGAAAGGTGGTGTGAATGTGGTGGATTACGCCAAGGTCAACTGGGTGCGCGAGATGCCTTTCTGGGGAAGAGTGAGCCTGACGAATCTGCTAAAGCGGACCGAAGATACCATCGCCAACGACGTTTTCCGCTACGTGGCGGACCGGACCTTTGGCGCGTTGCCCCTGATCCCCACCCAGGAGCGGACCCGGGTCTTCGGCGACCGCGACCTCCTCGGGGTTACCACCTCCTTCATCCAGGACCCCCTGCTCTTCCGGAATAGCATTGCCAGCACCGCCTTTCTCGACTGGAGATGCACCAGGCTCCGGCCGGTGAATCTCAGGGGCAATCTCAAACACGAGGCGAATCTCCAGCGCCGGACCGCGATGCAGCGGAGCAACCGGATCGATACCTGGACGGGCGTGGTGGCTGGAGACTTCACTTGGCACCTGGGCCGCTTCGCCCTGAGCCCTAAGGCGAAGTTGCAGTTGGAGAAGGTTGCCGACGAGCGCGGCGCCGTGCTGCCATTCTCCGCGATCTCCTTCTACCCCATGCTAACGGCCTCCTGCGCGCTCACGCCAGCGACCACCCTCAAGCTGGGAGCCCAGGGAACACCACTGCTGAAGAGCGTACACCGGGACCTGCACAACCACAGCCTGGACTACGACGCCGAAGACTACCTGGCGATGGTCACCACCACTTCCGACTACAACGGCTACCTCATGAGCCTCAATCTGGGCTACCAGGCACGGCGGCAGCGGCTGCAGGACCGCAGCCGGGAAAGCGAAGACCTGGACTATTCGCTGCTCTTTGTGCGGCTCATCGCCGGCCTGCGGCCTTCAGAGGGAAGGGGCGACTGAGATGTTTGGTCCTCGGTGCAGGGATTTGCTCGGGGTGCTGCTGCTGGCCATAGCCGGGCAGGTGGCGGCCCAGGAAGATCCCTCGCCCTGGCAGAAAGGCAAGGTGCGCCTGACCACGGGTTCGACTGCGAGGCCGGCTCTGATTCCGCGGCGCCCTTTTTTGGGCAAGTTCGGCGAGGGGTACATCTCCTACGCCCATGTAGATTACACGAACTACGAGACGTTTTTGGGCCCACGCCCCTGGCGCTACATCTACGACGCCTTCGGCAACTTCCTCATCGGCGGGGAAGACCTCTATTCGTGGACGCAACAGACCACCACCGACCGCCTGGTCACCTCCACCGGCAGAGGACCCGTCACCTCCGCCAGGTACGCGAATGTTTTCGACCGGGCAGTGGCCATCGGCGGCCAGGACTACCAGGGCCGGGCGGCCAGGATGATCATCGCCGACGGCGGTCCTTTCTACGACGACGGCATCATCACCCGCTATTCGCCCCTGGTGCTCAACCAGCTCGGGCTCCAGGGGGTCAGAACCGACCTGAGCGTTCCCCAGGGCCGCCTCTCGCTGATCGCGGCCAGGAGGTACGCCGGTTACCGCGCGACCCGCAGCGAGATCGCCAATGACTCGGGTATCCTGTTGGGCGGACGGCTCGAGCGGGATCTGGGCGTGCTGCGGTTTGGCGCCAACTTCGCCAACCAACATCTCTTCGATTTCCGGAAAAACCTCGGAGGAGTGAAAGGGGATCTTCACTCCAGTCAGGCCATCCCGGCGGTCATCGCCGTCAGGGTCTCGGACGATTCGCCCGAGGATGGCCGCGGTGGGCCGGTGGTGGTCGCCACCAAGGTGTATGTCAACGGCCAGCTGCGGCCCGATATCATCCCCGGGATCGTCAGCCAGAATTTTGGCAATGATTTCACCGCGGTGGGGCGGACCACCACCCAGGGCGAATTCAGACGGGATCCCTATTACGATGCGGACATCAAGCGGATCTCCGACGAATACCGGGGAATGGAAATTCCTCTTTATGCGGACTATTTCTATTTCAAGGATTATCTAAAAGACCCTGCCGGCAGTGGCGTGGCGCAGAATGTGAACCTGAATCTCCTGACCCAGTCGCTGCGCCCTGTCTCCCAGAACCAGCCCCAGCGCGCTGACGGGGAAGAGTATCTGATGTACTATGTCGAGCTGGAAGGAGAGCCGTACGTGCGCTCGATCCGGGTCGACTTCCTGATCGGGAACGACTACCGCGTCGACCTGTCCTCAATTGATGTGGTCGCGTCCGAGGAAGCGCGGTACCAGCGCAAGTACAACGCCCCGTTTTTCGAAACCGTCGCCCGGGCGCCAGGTAATACCCAGGACCTGTCCAACCTCAGGTGGGTGTCGGTGGACGTGGGTGCCGGCACCGGCCAGACCCTCTACAGCGGGGATCTGCACGGCAACCTCGGCGGCCTGGAGTTGCGAGCAGAGTTTGCCCGGAGCAGGACCCACTACCGTTACCCGGATGGCACTCCAGGCTCCCAGGTTCAGAACCGGGGCGGTGGGCCGGTCTTGCAGGACTGGCACGGAGTGCGCCATGCTGTCGAGGACCAGGCCTATTACCTGACCCTCCACCGGGAAGGGGATATCTACGGTTTCGGCGCTGAGCTTTTCTCTACCGGCCCCGCCTACAATACACAGCTGCGCCTCAGGCCCGGCGACATGGACATCAGCTACAATCCCAGGTACCTCTATCAACAGATCAAGAACAGCACGACCTTTCTCGAGCTGATCGAAGACAACGACGACAACGACGCCAGGCTGGAGACGGTGCTGCGCGGCACACTGCGCGAGCCGGACCGCTCGGTGTTTCCGGCCCAGGATGTGAACAACGACGGCATCCCCGACATCAATCGCAACCTGAATTCGCTGCCCGACTTCGCGGAGCCCTTCCTGATGTACGACGTGGACCCCAACGAGTACGACTGGGGCCTCGACCTGAACAACAACGGGGAAATCGACCTTCGCGAAGACGACCGGGAACCCGATCTTCCCTACGACAAGGACCTCGGCGGGTTTCACCTTTTCGGCAGACGGCGTCTCTCGCCGCATTCTTTGGCCACCCTGGGGATCCTCGACGCCGACCAGTGGGCCGGCGCGGGGGGGTCCGCGGTGCGTTACGCGAGGCTTTCGTACCGGCGGGAACAGCCGCGTCTGGGTTCGGTGCGTATGGAATACGAGTTGAAGCAGGTCGAGGACGATGTCGCCGACGACGTCTTTCGCTGGGCTTCGGTGGTCGGTGTCGGCATCGAGGGGATCAGCCAGGAAGCCTATCGCATCCAGCGCTTTGCTTTCACCCCGGATTTTGTCCAGGACCCCCTTGCCTACCGCAAGAGCCTGGTGAATCGGGCCTACCTCGAAGCGCGATTCACCCGGGTTTCGGGTTTGCGGGTGGAGAACAAACTCAAGCTGGAATCCAACCGCCAATCCGCGATCAGCGCGCTGGAAGGTGTGCCCCAGCCGGCCGACCGGATGGGTTTTCTGACGCTGGTCAGCCGAGCCGACTACACCTGGCAGCGGGGCCGCTTCACCGTGGTGCCGCAGGCCAAATTCCGCCTGTTGCGGCGGACCCGCGACCGTCTCGATCAGGTGGAGGCGGACGAGCGGAGCTTCATCCCCATCCTCAAGGTGACCTGTGCTCTGACCAATCGCACCGCGCTCAAAGCAGGCGCCCAGGGGCTGCCCTTCCTGCCGTACCGCGTCACTGACCGGGCGGATCGCCGCAACAGTTTTCGCCAGCGGACCTACCTGCTGGTTCTGTCCAATCGCTCCCCTTACGCCGGCTACGACCTGTCCACCAATATCGGCCTCAACATGGAAAAGCGGGATTTTTCCGATCCCTTCCGCTCCCTGGAGAACACCAACTTCACCAGCGTGTTTGTCAAAGTTTTTCTTGGTTTCGGCGGCAGTTCCATCTATTGAACCGAGGCAGCGGAGGTCAGAATGGGCACCTTGTTCATCCTGTTGGGCGTCGCCCTGACGGGGTTGATCTCCCTCTCGACTCAGTCAGTCCCCACCGAAGCGGAACTCCGGGCCGCCTTCCAGGAGGCCCAGAAACTCTATGCCGCCGGCGACTACCTGCAGGCCATTGCCAAGTACCGGACCATTTCCCAGGTCCGCAGCCGGCTGCTCGACGTCTCCGCCATCGAATTGGCGGTGGGTGAACTCCTCGTCCCGGTGAGCGAGGCGGCGCTGTACCAGAGCGGCAACGCCTACCTGAAGATGGCGGAGGAGCAGTTGCGCCAGGCAGACCTGACGGGGGACGAGCAGGTGGCAACGGAAGTCCGCCGCCAAGCAGTAGCCCTGGTGGAGCAGGGAGCAGCGGTTTTTTCGGAGTTGGAGACCCGGGCCGGAACCACCCAGATGCGGGTTCTGGCCCAGAATCGCCTGGTGACCAGCTGGTACCAGGCCAAGGACTACCCACGGACGATCCGCGAGGCGGAAACCCTGATCCAGAAGTACCCGCAAAGCGAATACGTCGTGGAGGCCATGTACGACATTGCCTGGTCCCACTTCAACCTGCGCAACTATGACCAGAGCATCGAAGCCTTCACCGCCCTGCTGGCGCAGTATCCCAACGGCTACCGCTCGGATCGCGCGCTTTTTCAGATCGGCGAGGCGCTCTTTGAGCAGGCGAAATACCGGGAGGCGATCGCGGCTTACCAGCAGGTGGTGGACAGGGCTGCGGTCTACAATCTGACCGAGCGCGATCTGCTGAAGATGCGCCGGGAAAAGCTGGCAGGCCTGGTGGACGAGACCGCGCTGGAGCTGGCGGCCAAAGCCCAGTTGAAGATTGGCGACGCCGGGGCCAGGATCCCCGATATGGCCCAGGCGGATACCGCCTACCACCTGGTGATCAAGTACTTTTCCCAGGAGCGCCGCTTCGCCGAGGAAGCATATCTGCGGCTGGCGGACATGTACTACGACCAGGGCAATCTGGCGGCTTGTGTCAGGATCTACCGGGAGGCCATCGATCGCATACCGGACCGCCTCTTCCAGGCCCGGATGCAGTACTGGCTGGCCGACCGCTATCGACGCCTCGGCGAATTCGCCGAGGCGGTGGTCCAATACCGCCTGTACGAGGGAAGCTATGGCGAGGTTGCCGAGCAGGCAGGGATTCCCCTCGACAAGGTTGGTTACGAGATCGGCCGGGCACTTTACGGCCAGGGAGAAGGGGGGGGAGAGGGGGCAGCGGCAGCCTACCGCCAAGCCATCGCCCAGTTTGAGGAGACCCAGGGGCGCTATCCCGAGAGTGGGCTCAGGATGGCCCTGGAATTCAATATTGCGCTGGCCTACCAGATGCTCGACGAGAAGGAGGCGGGGCGCCAGGCGCTGGCGCGCTTTGAGGCCCTTCGCGCCGCGCACCCGGAAGACGCCTATGCTGGCCATGCGCTGCTGCAGATCGCCCGGTTGCACTACCGGGAGCGAAACTTCGGGGAGGCCACTGACTCCTACCGCCAGTTTGCCCTTCTTGTCGCCGATTCCTCCCAGGCGATCATCGCCCGTTTCGAGTTGGGAATCGTGCTGCGCGACGCCGGCGATGTGGAGGGCGCCGTTGGCTCCTTCCTGAGTGTGGGGGCAGGCGGGGAACTGTTCGCCAAATCCCGGTTGGAGGCAGGGGCCGCGTTGAACGGCCGTGGGCAATGGGAGCGGGCCCTGGGCATACTCGAAGAAGGCCTTGCGGCATCCACGGACCGCGAGGACCAGGCCAGATTCCACTATTTGCGCGCCAAGGCGTTGATCGGGCTCAAACGCTACGGGAATGCGGCTGCGGAGTACTCGGAGGCCCGGGTGTTGACCGCCGATCCGCGCCTGCGAGAGGGTGCCCTCTTCGGCAGGGCCATGGCCGGCGCCAACGCCGGGGCGTACGAGCAGGCGGCTGTGGACCTCGAGGAACTGGCAACCAGTGCCGATGCGGACATGAGGCGCACAGCGCTGCGCTCGCTGGGAGAGGTGCGCCTCCGCCAGGGGCAGAAGCAGGAGGCAGTCAGGATCTATGAGGATCTGGCGGCGATTGCGGCTGATTCCACCGAGCGGGTGGATGCCCTGCTGCTCCTGGCCGAACTCTACGGTGAGACGGGGAATCCGGAGCAAGTGATCCAGATGGCCCAGGCGGTGCTTTCCCCTGCGGTAGAGGACCGCAAAACCCAGGGCGAGTACTTCCTTAAGGAGAAGGCGCTCTACCTCCTGGGCATGGCGCATATTCGCCAGGGGGACCTGGCCGAGGCTGCCCGGGTCTATGGGCAAGGGCTGGCCAGGTACCCCGGAGGATTCTACGCCGCCGATATCGAACTGGGGCTGGGCGTTGCCCAGTTCCAGCTGGATCGCCCCCTGGAGGCGGCAGCGACTTTCAAACGGCTGTTGGGCCAATATCCCCAGCACCCCAATTTGGCCTACGCATGTTATTATCTGGGACATGTCTACCTCGCCGAAAGGGCCTTTGCCGAGGCAGCGGCGCACTTCGGGAGGGTGGGCGACGAATATCCCCAGAGCGAGGTGGCAGCCGAGGCGCTGTTTCAAGCGGGAGAATGCCTGTTCAATCTGCAACAATTCCCTCAGGCGCTGGTGCGGTACCAGCAGGTGTTCGGGCAATACCCCCAGGCGGAGTTGGCCGATGACGCGTTGAGCAGCGCCGCATGGACCGCGTTTGAACTGGGCCGGCCCGAGGAGGGCGCAGAGTATTTCCGGCGCTTGCTGGCCCAGTACCCCCAGAGCAACCTGGAACCTGCGGTCAGGGTGTCATTGGGCGACTACTACTTCAACCAGCACGATCACCAGAGAGCCAAGGCCGAGTACCTCCAGGTGCAGCAGCGGTTTCCCCAGGACGAACTAGCCGAACGGATCCCGCAGCTACTCGCCGGGGTGAGGGAACTCGAAGCCTATGCCGAGTACGAGAAGATTTCCCCTATCGTCCAGGAGGCCACCGACTCCAAGGACGAGGGCCAATTGCACCGGGCTTTGGGTCTGTTGGCGGAGTTTACCGGCAAGTACCCAGGGACCCAGGCGGCGCTGGGCGCCCTCAACAACATCGGCATGTGCCACGAGAGCCGGAGTGAATGGCTGGAAGCAGTGACTGTCTACGATCAGGTAATCGAGCTATGCGAGGCGGGCAAGGGCGGAATGGAGGCATATGGTTTTGCCAAAGAACACCGGGAATGGATCGTAGGGGGGAAGCTCTAGCCCGATGAAGAATCAGTTCGGCACCTTCGACAGGTTCCCAGGCTGGCGGCGGCTGTACGCCTTCACCCTTGGCCTATCCGTGGTGTTGCACCTGGGAATCTACGGGTTGATGGGCTGGTTAACGGACATCGAAAGCGGGAAGATCTCTGTGCCTATCCGCCTGAGCGAGCCCACGCCGCCGCTGACCACCATGTTCCGGGTTGCCCCGCCGCCGTCGCAGAAGGCGATGACCCTGCGAAAAAAACCGCTGCCCGCCAAGAAACCAGTGGTGCGGCGGCAGAGTCTGGCCGAAAAGCCCCGCGCTTCATTCGAGAGATTCAGTGAATTGCGGAGCAGCAGCCTCGACCAGTACAGTTCCGGACCGTTCAGGGCGCGCGCCGGAGCGGTGGGGCCGGTTGTGGGAAGCGGAGTCGAAATCGGGGAGGAATCGCCCACCGTCGAGACGGGGCCGGCGGTCACCGCCAGCCTCAAGGAACCCGAGAAGCGCATCAGCATGCAAGAGGAATTCCTCGACCTGAAGGACCTGGACACGGGGAAATACAAGGGACTGGTCATCCAGGACCCCAATGACAAACGGAGCATCAAGGGATTTATCTACCTGGCGCAGGCCATCGCCAGCGAAATTGATCCGCCGACACCGCGAGCCATGCCCCAGTTGGCGGAGGCCGTCAACAGCTATACCCAGATCAACGCCCAGGTGGAGAAGCGCCTGCCCCTGGACTCGAGGGAGCTGATCAAGGCCCCCTTTGTGTACATCAGCGAGAAAAAGGGCTTCGCGCTGACGGAGCACGAAGCGCAGAACCTGGGGGAGTACCTGAAAAACGGCGGCTTCATCATGGTTGACAACGCCGCCCCTCTGACCGAATTCGGCCCGGGCGAGGCCTCGCTGAGAAAGATGCTGAAGGACGCCATGGGCAAAGAGGCCAGATTCAGATTGATTCCGCGTGACCACCCCATCTACCACTGTTTTTTTGATTTTGCCGACGGTCCTCCGCCCGGCGGCGAGACTTCCGGCGGCGACGGCGATCGGGGGCCAACGGTCTCCGACCTGGAGGGCATATTCCTCGACGACCGGCTGGTAGTGGTGTACGCCGACAAAGGGTACGGCAGTATCTGGGAACAGGATTTTCAAAATGAACCCCAGCTGAAAATGGGCGTCAACCTGGTCGTCTTTGCTCTGACCCAACAGGGCTCCATTGCCCAGCAGCAGATAGACTTCTACAGCCAGAGGAAGTAAGATGACTGCCAGATTGTCGTTGCTACGCTTTGGTCTGCCGCTGCTCGCCCTGGGGTCTTTGCTGTGGTCGGGATGCTGGCTTTTTCCCGCGACCCTCCATTATGCCTCCCAACTCGTCCCGGTTCAGGGCGATAGCACGTCTGGCTACGAGCTAGGCAATGAAAACCGGGTTTCCTATTATCTGGAAGGGTCGCGCATCGATGTGCGCTACCTGTCCGACCAGGAACTGAACGAGCAGTTCCCCGATGATTCCAAGGATGGGAAACTCTCGACCAACCCCTATACCTACGGCAACTGGGTTGATCCCAATCTGGGCTACACCCCGAACCGGTTTTCGGTCTTTGAAGTGGCGGTCTACAACTATACCCTCCCCAAGATGATGCTCGACCCCACCAAGGCGGTGCTGCTGACCGACAGAGGGGATCTCCTGGAAACCTATACGGTTGCGCCGGTGGCCAATCGGAAGAGCCTGGAGGGTTATTACCGGGCCTTAAGGAGGATCAGCGGCAATGAATACTACCGCTTTGCCAAAAGGATCGGCCTGGTCCGAAGTTCTTTGTATAGTGAAGGTGAGATCATCTTCAAAGGGGAGCACTACCGTG
>Ga0194128_10002303_pt1 | contig 31195 bp, 35 predicted proteins | sample TA2KigCa65mmetaG_FD_148650 | JGI IMG/M metagenome (GOLD analysis project Ga0194128, IMG submission 148650) | Freshwater microbial communities from Lake Tanganyika, Tanzania - TA2015037 Kigoma Deep Cast 65m | ecosystem: Environmental > Aquatic > Freshwater > Lake | place: Tanzania: Lake...
TCCTCATGTGCTGGGACGGGACCACTACTGGATTGTGAAGCGCCAGGCCCAGGAAGCCGGCCATCCTGTGACGGGGCCGGAACCGCTGGCCCCTCGGGGCAGCGTGCACATGCCCAGTCCCTCTTACTGGCCCTTGGTAGTAGCCATTGGCGTGGCCTGGATTGGCGGCGGCTTGCTGTTGCCCTTCCCGTGGCCCTATATCAAGTTCCCCATCAGCTTCATCGGCGGCCTTATCGCCTTTATCGGCGTGATCGGCTGGTCCAATGAGCCGGCCACTGCGCCTAGCGACCACCATGATGGCGGACACGGCGTCGCGGCTTCTCATGGCGGTCATCATTAACCCACAAACCACCGGGGCAGGAGAGTAATCCTTGGCGCACGCACCAGCAGCGGCTCATCATGAAGAGGAGGCGACCACCGGCCTGAACCACCGGAAGCTCCTGATGTGGGTCTTCTTGGGGTCGGACTGCCTGTTCTTTGGCTCACTGATTGCTACTTACATGGTTTACCGGGGCCAAAGTTTGGTTGGGCCGTACCCTGCCGATATTCTGGACATCCCAATCACCACCATCAGCACCTTTGTGCTGCTGTGCAGCAGCTTCGCCATGGTGCAAGCCCTGGCCGCCACCAACCGCAACGACCAGAAGGGCATCAAGTTGTGGCTGTTGGCAACGGCGGGCTTGGGGACGATCTTCTTGCTGTTCCAGGTGTACGAGTTCAACACATTCCGAACCGAAGGATTGTACGTCCATACCAACTTGTTTGGCAGCACCTTTTTCACCTTAACGGGCTTCCACGGCGCCCACGTGACCCTGGGTGTGGTATGGTTGGTGGGACTGTTCTTCATTGCCCGCAAGGGGCGGCTGGGACCGGCCACCGCCCTGGACGTGGAAATTGCCGGACTGTACTGGCACTTTGTGGACATTGTCTGGATAGTGATTTTTACCCTGGTGTACCTGATTGGCGGGTATGACGCCGGGCCCGCAGCCGCGGCCACGCTGGGCGGCCCGCTGCCATACGGTTTCCTGATTTAAGGAGTGAGGCCCATGACCACCGGCCACACGGCTGAACACAGTCGGCACCCCACATTCAAACAATATGTAGTGGTGACGATTATCCTGTTCCTCATCACCATCGCTGAGTTCTTCATCATATACCCCAAGCCGCATATTCACGGAGTGCCGCTGGTGGTGACCCTGGTAGGGCTTTCTGCCATCAAGTTTGGCATAGTCATTTCCTTCTACATGCACTTGAAGTTCGATGCCAGGATGTTCACTTGGATATTCTTGGGCGGCCTGGCCCTGGCCTTCGCCGTGGCTATTGCCCTGTTGGGGTTGTTTGGCGCGCTCAAGATTCAGGCTCACCCCCGAGGGTTTGCCCAGCAGCATGCAGTGCCCTTTAGTCATGAGGAACCCGCAAGCCATGACGGCGCAATGGAGACAAAGCCTGACGGCGGCATGATGGGTGGCGGTGTTGACAAGCTGGCGCTGGGCAAGGCGGTGTTCACCGGCAAGGGCACTTGCTTTGGCTGCCACACCATTAAGGGTGTGTCCAACGGCTCCATTGGGCCGGACCTGACGCATATTGGCGCGGAAGGCGGAGCGCAAAAACCTGGCATGGGCGCCGAGGCGTATATCCGGGAATCCATAGAGAACCCCAATGCTTTTATAATGCCTGGTTTCCCGCCGGTCATGCCGCCCAACCTCAAAGCCAACATGACCAAAGATGAGTACGAGGCGCTGGTGGCGTTTTTGCTGGCCCAGAAATAGGGTCTGCCCCTTCGCGTTTTTTGCGCCCCCATCAGTGCAAGGTGGGGGCGCTCTCTTTTATCCATAACTCTGCCGAAAGCCCCGCAGGAAGGGACCTTCAAGGTCTTTGCCCATGTGCCGGGACGCCAGCTGAACTCCCTGCTCCGCATACTGGCGGTCCCGCTCCAGCAGCTCCCGTAGCGGTGTGCGGGACAGCCTATGTCTGTATTCGGCCAAGAAAGGGCCAAGCCCTGCGTTCCCGCCGGCCATGCCGCTGAGCATCCGGAACAGGGGCTGGGTGCGGATGAAGTTGTAGGTGTCTTCCAGGCTTAGCTCCGGGTGCCGGTCCAGCAGCAGGGAGATGCCAAAGTCAATAAGCCTGGTGCTGCCATTGCACACCAGCCAGTGGGAGCGGCCTGCGGGGTCGGAAATGGTGGCATCGTTGTAGCAGATGCGGTGGCTGTGGAGCCGCGCCAGTTTCTGCCCCAGGTCCAGCCCCAGACCGTAAAGGCGCGATTCGGTCAGTTCCGCTGGCGGCAAGCCGGTGAAGAACTGTCCCTGAGTAAATTCTTCGGTAAGGAATCCGGGCAGCGATGGGAATTGGCGCGGGCCAACTTCCAGAACAGAAGCCAGGCGGGCGATGTCGCCTTCGCGGCTGCTCTGCAGGGGCTTGACCACCAGACCGCGCTGGCCCCACTGGAAGATGGCGACAGCCCCCCGGGCGCGGCCTGTCATGGTGAACCGGGGGGGCGAGTTGGAATGCAAAAGCTTGGGGTAAACGCTGGGGAATAGGGCGTAAATCCCATATTTGACCAGCAGGGGATCTTGGACTAACTGGCGGAACAGCCCGGCATGGGTGGTTGCCAGGGGCCATAGCGGGGCCAGGACTTCTGGGCAGTGCCCAGCGGCCACGGCGCCTGCTATGGCCTGGGACTGGATGTGGGGCAGGAAGCGTAGGCGGCCGATGGCGGCCCGCACCAGCGCTAGTTCTGATTCGGTGTATGGTGGGGGCTGGCCCGGCAAAGCGCTCTGGCAGGATGGAGACTTACTCAGGTTGGCCCAGGTAAAAATTGGCCTGGGCGTCCAGCAGCAGGGGCCGCACCCGCGTCACCGCGCTGGTGTTCAGCGGGCCGTAGATGTGGGGGTAAAGCTCGCCAGAGCGGCTGGGCTCCCGTTTAATGGGGGAGGTCAGCCGGGCGGTGTCCACGTCCAGGGCCATCATATCCCGGCGGCCCGCGTAGAGGCGCTGGGCCACGCGGAGCAGCTGGGCCTCGTCCTGGGAGCAGTGGATGAACCCTTCCAGGGCCAGGCTGGGGGCGCGGTACTCCGCAGCGCCCTGGGCCTGCTGCCAGTCGCTTTGGGTTATCAGGTGGCAGATGATTGGCATGGCTCACCCAACTTGCCTGAGTTGTCTCCCTTCGCCCACACGCTCCACCAGCCCCAATACCGGTTCCTTTCTTGACCTGCTCACTGATGCCCTGATCCATCCTAATTCTATCAGGTGGTCAAGTGTGTCAATTAGTGCTGGTGAACTGAGGCGGGTTACGCTTTGTAAGCGGTCCAAGGTGCGCCACAGATATCTTGAATCGGACAAAGCTAATAAAACCCGCTGTTCATCAGGGCTAAATTGCTCAAAACTATTACGCCACTGCAAATTCTTAATGAAACTCATGGTGATTACTCCTGGGGCCGGTTGCCACGAATTCTTCGTTCTCGTTCTAGCTCACTGTCAAGCTCTGTGGCTTCATGCTCGGCGCGAGTGATTTCCGCCGCCTCATCAACCTTGTCAGCCTCGCCGTGGACAAGGTTCCCCGAGATTAGGGAGCGAATGATTGCTGGAGTTATTAAGTCTTGTCGTTTGGAAAACATTGTTTGCAACATGGCCAAACCCGAAGCCTCCTGACCGCTTAAAGTCAGAAAGCCGGGGTTAATCCGATACATGAATGCCAATGTTGCCAGCACCATCGCTAGGGCTATCAATGCAAAAGCTGCTACCAAGTTTGCGTTGGGATCGGCCAGACCAGCGATGACACCTAAACAAATCTCTGCAAATGCCAGACAGGTGCCCAGAAATAGTAGCACCGTCCTGCCTGAGTTTGCCACCCGATTAACTCCTGTACCATTGGATTACCAGCTTGCCAACCAATTCGTCTGTGGACATTGTAGCACTTCCCCCCTTCCTCACCACCGCAAGGCGTTTGTCGCCCTCGCCTGTTGGTGGTAGGATGGGTAGGCTCGGAGCAGCCCAGAAGGGGGATGCAGAATATGAAGGGAAAGCAGTACCAGGGCGAGAGCCTGCCATACATCACTATTTTGCCCGACGATTATGACCCGGCCAAGAATTATCCCCTCATCGTGATGCTCCACGGCTTTGGCGCCAACATGATGGACTTGACCGGCCTGGCGCCGGTGATTAACGATACCGGCTATGTTTACGCGTGTCCCAATGCTCCCATCCGGTTTGACTTTGGCCTGGGCCAGATGGGCTATGGCTGGTACCCGCCCCGGGGCCAGGCCACCGCGGAAGAGGTGCAGCAGGCCGAAGACCTGGTGAGCGGCTTTCTGGATGAAGTGTTTCAGGAGCTTAGGGCCACGCCGGGCCAGGTGGTGCTGCTGGGCTTTTCCCAGGGCGGCGGCATGACTTACCGCTGCGGCATTGGGCGGCCCGAGGTCTTTGCCGGGCTGGCCTGCCTCAGCGCCTCCATGCCCAACCCCCAGGAGCTGGAATCACGGCTGCCCGCCAGCCGGGCGCAGCCCATTTTTGTGGCCCACGGCCAGGCGGATTCTCTAGTCTCCCTGGAAAGCGCCCGCAACACCCGCCAGTTTCTGGAAAAGGCAGGCTACCGCCCGGAGTACCACGAGTATCAGATGGCCCACGAAATTTCCCACGAGGTCCTCAGCGATTTGACAGCCTGGCTGACGCGGGTGTTGCCGCCGCTGGCATAAAAATTGGATGGGTCTTGAAGGAGGCTTTCGGTGGAGTTCAGAATTGCAGTGTTGGGCGGCGACGGCATCGGTCCCGAGGTTACTGCCGAGGGCGTCAAGGTGCTGCAAGCTGTGGGGCGTGCCTTTGGCCACCGGTTCCACATGGAGTACGGTGACGTAGGCGGCATTTCCATTGACAAACATGGCGTGGCGCTCACTCCCCAGGTGCGCGGCCTGGCGGGCAGCGCCGACGCAGTGCTTTTCGGCGCAGTGGGCGGCCCCAAGTGGGATGACCCCACCGCCAAGGTCAGGCCGGAAGACGGCCTGCTCCAACTCCGCGCCCACCTGGGGGTTTTTGCCAACCTGCGCCCGGTAAAGGTCTATCCCCAGCTTATTGACTCCAGCGTGCTCAAGCCCAATGTGCTGGAAGGGGTGGATCTGCTGGTGCTGCGGGAACTCACCGGCGGGCTCTACTACGGCCAGCCCAGGGGGCGGCATGAGACTCCCCAGGGTTGGGTGGCCGTGGACACCATGCAGTACAGTGAGGGCGAGATTGAGCGGGTACTGCGCGTGGGTTTTGAATTGGCCCGCAGCCGCCGCAGCAAGCTGACTTCGGTGGACAAAGCTAACGTGCTGGACTGCTCCCGCCTCTGGCGGCAAGTTGCCACCCGTTTGGCTAAAGAGTACCCGGACGTGACCGTGGACCATATGCTGGTGGATACTTGCGCCATGCAGTTGGTGCAGCGTCCCAGCCGCTTCGACGTCATTGTCACGGAGAATACTTTTGGGGACATCCTGACCGACGAGGCGGCGGTGCTGTCGGCCTCTATGGGGCTGCTGCCTTCGGCCAGCCTGCCCGACGTGCCGGTGGCCGGCCAGCCCATCCGCGGGTTCTACGAACCCATCCACGGCACCGCACCCGATATTGCGGGCAAAGGCATTGCCAATCCCATTGGCTCCATCCTCAGCACGGCTTTGCTGCTGCGTTATTCCCTGGGGCTGACCGAAGAAGCCGCCAGTGTGGAGCGGGCCGTGGCCCAGGTGCTGGCCCAGGGCTGCCGCACGCCGGACATACTGACGCCGGGCTGCACCCGCCTGGGCACCAGGGAGATGGGCGACCGGGTGGTGGCGGGGCTCCTGGCCAAGGCTTAGAGGCTGTCCTATTGAGCCTTGCATTAGTTGCTAAACTTGGCTACTGGCCCGCTCACCCTGAGCCTGTCGAAGGACAAGTGGACGAGCCGCTCATGGTTCGACAGGCTCACCACGAGCGGTTTAGACTTTAATGCAAAGGTATGCAATAACCGCAGAGGGCGCAAAGAACTCAGAGAGTTTAGATAGGTTTCTATTACCTCAGTGGTCTCTGTGTACTCAGCGGTGAGTTTTTAGGACAAGCGCCAAGTTGCCTGAGGACTAGATAGAGGCCCCCGGAAAGCGGGCTATCTCCACAAAGTCTCCCACTGCATCCGACCAGGTGAACAACGCTGCTTCCACCACCCGGCGGGCGTCAATGCCCACCACCAACTGCTGCACCGGGTAGGCAGGCCCATCTCCCCACGGGCTGCGGGCCACCTGCCGGTCGGTGGGCGAGAAGTAGGCCCGCCCGTTGGGATGGGAATGGTACATAATCAGGGGCGGGTTAGGGCTGTCCAGCCGCCGGTTGAATTCCAGCAAGTCAGGCGCGCTCAGCACATAAGCGGTCTCGGCGGTGCGGTCAGCGGCAGTAGGATGCGTCCCCGACGCTTGGGCGTTGACGCAGGGCCGCACTTCTGCCACGGACTTGCCAGCCCGCGGGCCAGCCAGCCAGCCGCAGCATTCGTGGGGGAAGGCCCGGCGCGCCTCCTGGTACACTTGCTCCAGGAGTTGGCGGGACACTTCGATGGGTGTAAGCAGGTCTGACATTGGGGCGCGCCTTTACCTGCGGGACTTGGGCGGCTGGGACTTGAGGAAGTCGCTGAACTGGTGCACCGCTTCCTCCTGCTGCCGTGTCTGAATGGAACCGGGCCGCCGTCCCCGTATAAAGTCTATGGCTTCCTGGGGGCCGTAGCCGGTGCTCACCAGGTAGGAGGCCAGCACCGTGCCCGTGCGGCCCAGTCCGGCGGCGCAAGTGACCACCACCGGGCGTTCCCAGGTCTCCATCTGTTCATCAATAAACCGGACCATACGCTGGAGTTGCTCCAGAGTGGGTGGGGTAAAGTCCGGCACCGGCTCAAACATATCCACCAACTTCCACGGCTCGCCGGAGATGGTGCGCTGTTCCATGCGAATCAGGGCCAGGATGTCGTTGAGCTTGTAAAACATCAGGTCCCTGGAACTGGTGGGGCCCTGGGCGCCGGCCAGAGACCCCTCTATTATCCAGCTAAAGTTCAGATGGTTTCTCATGGGGCTATATCCTTGGCATCTCCAGTTGCCATTGCAACCAGAGATAATTGTCTGGAGACATTATACTGGCGGCCTGGGGTGCGGGCCAGCCCTGGGGCCAGGTCCTAAACGCTGTAACGCTTCTTCCAGAGTAAGGGACTGGATGACCACCAGCTTGTTGCGGGAAGTATGCCCGCGGACTATCTGCACCCGGATACGAGCAATGCCTAGCGCCTCGGCCAGCAAGGCTGTAACCGCTGCATTTGCCTTGCCTTCCTCCGGCGGCGCGGTGACGCGAAGGCGCAGAGTTGTGCCATCAAAACTCTCTACGGCATTGGTGGACGCTCTAGGCTGTACCCGGACTTTCAGTGTGGCCTTGGGTGGTTCTGCCTTGGGTTGTTCTGGTTGAGCCGTGCGCGGCATTGGCCATGTCCTTACGGTTCTGGTCTGCTATAGTATTGAGGCGGTCTTAACCCTTGGCAGGTACGTCATGCAGTATAACAACATTAAACTGGAACAGGGCAGCGGCGTCGCCACCCTGCGGCTGAACCGTCCCGGCGCGTTGAATGCCCTTAGCCCGGCGCTGCTTCAGGAGGTGTCCCAGGCCCTTACTGCCGTGGCCGCCGACGAGACTGTTAAGGCGCTGGTGGTCCGGGGCGAAGGCCGCTCCTTTTGCGCGGGTGCAGACCTGCTGTTCTTTGAGGAGGCCTTTAATCAGCCGGACCGGCTTGCCCACTATCTCAAGCTGCTCAACGGCTGCATGTTCCAAATGGAAGAACTGCCAGTCCCGGTCATCGCGGTGGTGCATGGCTACGCCCTGGCCGGCGGCCTTGAGCTGGCTTTAGCTTGCGACATGGCGCTGGCTGCCGAGGACGCGCGGCTGGGCGACCAGCATGCTAACTTTGGCCTGATGCCGGGCGGAGGTTCCACCCAGCGCCTGCCCCGGCGTATCGGCATGCAGCGGGCTATGGAGCTGCTGACCACCGGCCGCTGGCTGTTGGGGAGCGAGGCCGCTGCCTGGGGCCTGGTTTTGCGGGCAGTCCCCGCTGCTGAACTGGACGCAGAATTGGAAAAGCTGCTGGCGCCCCTGCGGAGCAAGAGCCGCGCGGGCCTGGGCTGGATAAAGTCGGTGGCCCGCCGCGGGCAAGACCTAGCCCTGCGGGACGGGATTGCCCTGGAGAGCCTGGCCTTTGTCCAGTACGTAGCCACTTCGCCTCACCCCAAAGAAGGAATCCAGGCGTTTAAAGAAAAGCGGCAGCCCGTTTTCTAACCAATGCGTCCTGTTCAAAGCTCATATTAGAGAGTTAGCCATTTTGTATCGTATTTGCTACAATGCGTTCATGTCAGGTTTGGCGTTATTCTTGGAGGACAAATAGCATGTGTTTGAAGTGACGATTTCCTGTGGAGCCTTCGATGCCCACCGTCATTCGGCATAACGGGATAGATTTTGTAATTTATCCGCGAGAACAGCCTTTTGAACCACCCCACGTACAGGTCAGATTGAGTGACGGCAGCAGGGGAAAATCAATTTAGATAGCGGAGAATTCATAACTAACCCGCCGCCTAGAAGGCGGGCAGAGATACTGGCGATATATCATCTACATGCGAAAGAACTTCGCAAGGCATGGGATAAAACCCGCCCCGGAGCATGAAGATTTGGTGTTGTCAGTTCAAGCGTCGTGCCAGTAGTGTATCAGTTTACCCAAGCCTTAACTCGTCGCACCCCGACTTGTCGGGGTGCCCAGAGACCTGCATGGCTTAGGTATTCTCCTGGATTCCGGCTTCCGCCGGAATGACGAACAGCTAATTGATACACTACTGTCGTGCCTTGTGATTGTGAGATGTGAACTAAGATGAATGTGGCCGTATTTGTAGCACATGCTGATGAAATGATGAGCCGTGCCGAACTTGAAAGTCGCGGCATTTGGATAACCTTTGCCAATGGAAGGAGGGGGTTAGTTCCATTCTCCGACATTCCTGAAATCGGTCAATACGAGAATCTAAGAGACTTTGAGCTTCCCAGCACTGATGAGCTTATATTGAGGGCTGTTGATGGTCGCAGCGTTGCATTGCCATGGGATTTCGTAAGGCACTACTGTGATAAAGAATATCGGCCTAGAATTGAAAAAGCTGCTGCGACAGGAAGGAAAGTACTGGGCGAACGAATAAAGCACGCACGAAAACAAGCTGGGCTCACCCAGGAAGCGTTAGCCAGAGTTACAAAGGTGGCCCGCGTGACCCTTGCCCGGATAGAGAGGGGTGATCAATCCCCACGATACGACACGTTGCTCGCCATTGCTGCGGGGCTTAACATACCGGTAGAGCATTTACTCGTAAATCCAGACGCTGGTACACAAGAGTTTGAAGATTAAAGACATCCTCAAAACCCGGCGGACCATCTCTTTTGAGTTCTTCCCGCCCCGCGCTGCAGAAGGTATTCCTGAGGTCTTGCAGGTCATCCAGCAGCTCAAGAAGTTTAATCCGGACTTTGTCTCGGTGACTTACGGCGCGGGCGGTGCCACCCGCCGTTTTACTGAGGAAATTACGGTCCGGGCCAAGCGCACCACTGACCTGGAAGTAATGGCCCACCTCACCTGCGTGGGCCAGACCAAAGATGAAGTCCACGAGGTGTTATCCCGCCTGGAGCAGGCAGGCATCGGAAACGTCATGGCCCTGCGGGGGGACCCGCCCCGTGGCCAGACTGACTTTGTGCCAGTGGCGGGCGGTTTCAGCCACGCCAGCGAGCTGATACAACATATCCGCACCCACTTCCAGTTCGGCATGGCCGCCGCCTGCTACCCGGAAGGGCATCCCCAGTCGCCCAGCCTGGAATCGGACATCAAGTACGCAAAGCTGAAAGTTGACCTGGGCGCGGACTTCCTGATTACCCAGCTCTTGTATGACAACGAATTCTTCTTCCGGTTCATGGAACGGGCCAGAAAGGCGGGTATTCAGGCGCCGATAATTCCTGGGGTGCTGCCCATCCTGAACACCGCCCAGGTGCGCCGCTTCACCGCCCTGTGCGGGGTCAAGATTCCCCCGGCCTTGGACCAGCAGTTGGACAAGCTGGGGGAAGATGAGCACGCCGTGCGGGAACTGGGCGTAGAGTACGCTACCCGCCAGGCCCAGGAGCTGCTGGCCTGGGGCGTTCCCGGCATCCACTTCTACGTCCTGAACCGCAGCTACTCGATGTCCCGGATCCTCCAGAACCTGGGCCTGCCGGGCCATAGCGGGCAGTAATAGGTGTTGGTAAGTTACATCAATCCGCAAGGGGGGAGTGATGGTGGTACGTAAGAGAACAATTAAATCTCCGCCGAAGCCGAGGCCAGCATCGGTCGGAAAGAAGGTCAGTGTACGGACAACTAAAACTAAACGGCCTAGAAAAAGCACTCGCTGAGGGAGTCAGATGCCTGCTCCTGGCTACAATGATAATGTGTTCATTAACTGTCCCTTTGATGATCACTTCCGGCGAATATTCGATGCCATCGTGTTCACCATTTACGATTGCGGCTTCGTTGCTCGGTGTTCTCTTGAAGAAGATGCGACTGGTGAAGCCCGGTTGACCAAGATCATGGATATTGTCTCGGAGTGCAAATACGGCTTGCACGACATATCTCGAACTGACAGTGATCCACAAACAAACTTACCGCGGTTCAATATGCCTTTTGAACTCGGTCTCTTTGTAGGAGCCCGCAAGTTTGGCAACAAAGACCAGAAATCGAAGAAGTTCCTGATCTTGGACACTGAGCGATATCGTTTTCAGCAATTCATTTCTGATTTATCCGGTTTTGATATAAAAGAACATCGTAATGACCCAATGATTGCTTCCGCCGCTGTCAGAAATTGGTTAGTGACTTCCTCAAGGCGAAAGTTGATTCCGGGTAGCGCCAACATATGGAATCACTACCAGGAATTTTTGCGAAGGCTTCCAGAGTATTGTCGGGTTCACCGCCTGGATCCAGCTACTCTGGTCTTCATAGAATATAGCTATGCTGTTACTGATATTTTAGAAGAGATTGAGAGCGGGTAGTTTGAAGAAAATCTATGAGCCCTGCCATGCTCGCCACCGGCGTTGACATAATTGAGATTCCCCGCATCCGCCGGGTGGTGGAACAGTACGGCATGCGTTTCCTGGAGCGCATCTTCACGCCTGGCGAAATCGCCTACTGCCGGGGCCGCGCGCCCAACCTGGCGGCGCGGTTTGCCGCCAAAGAGGCTACCATGAAGGCCCTGGGCACCGGCATACGGGGCGTAGGCTGGAAAGACATTGAGGTGGTGCGCCACTCCAGCGGTGCGCCGTCTATTTTGCTCCACGGGCGCGCCCAGTCCCGCGCCCAGCGCCTGGGCGTGCTGGAAATCTCTCTGAGCCTCTCCCACTCGCAAGAATATGCGGTGGCCTTTGTGGTGGCTCAGCGCCGGGATGGGCCATGAAAATTGTTACTGCCGCCCAGATGTCTGCCCTGGAACATGCCGCCGAAGCACAAGGGGTAAGCCTGGACGGCCTCATGGAGAATGCCGGGCGCGCGGTGGCGGAGGCCGCCCGGCGCGAACTGGGGCCGCAAGTCATTGGGGCAAGAGTCCTGGCGCTCATCGGCCCCGGAAACAACGGGGCCGACGGCCTGGTGGCTGCCCGGCATCTGGCCCGCTGGGGCGCAGCCGTTACTGCGTACATAATAACCCGGCGGCCCGATCCTGATCCCAAACAGGAGCTGGCCCAACGTGCGGGGGTGAACATCCAGTGGGCCGGCCAGGACCCCGGACTGCCCCTGCTGGAGCGTCGCCTGGGCCAGTGCCGCCTGGTTATTGACGCAGTGCTGGGTACCGGGCGGTCCCGTCCCCTGGAAGGGGTGGTCAAAGATATCCTGGGCCGGCTGGACGCCCGCCGCCGGTCTCCTTCAAGACCTTTCTTGCTGGCCCTGGACCTGCCCACCGGCCTGAATGCCGATACCGGCCAGATGGACCCGGCCTGCCCCGCCGCTGACCTGACCCTTGCCCTGGGCTTCCCCAAAGTTGGCCTGCTGGCCTTCCCCGGCGCCGCCAAAGTAGGCCGTTTGCAGGTGGCGGATATTGGCCTGCCCCCGGGACTGCCAGGGGAGCAGGAAATCCTTCTGGAGATGCTGACCGACGGCTGGGCCAGCGGTGCCCTGCCCGCCCGGCCCCTCAACTCCCACAAGGGCGCCTACGGCCATGTGCTGGCGGTGGCCGGTTCCCGGAACTACGTGGGGGCTGCGGTACTGGCCAGCCAGGCGGCTGCCCGCACCGGCGCGGGGTTGGTTACCCTGGCTGCGCCGGAACGAGTGGACGCCATTGCCGCCGCCAAACTGACGGAGGTGATTCACCTGCCTCTGCCGGAGGACTCTGATGGCCGCATCCATGCCGATGCCGCCGCATCGCTACAGGGGCAGGCGCGGCGCTTTAACGCCCGGCTGGTGGGCTGCGGGCTTGGCGTCTCAGAGGGCACCGCCAGGTTCGTTGAGAACCTGTTGCTGGACCGCCAGGGCGAGACGCTGCCCACGGTGGTGGATGCCGATGGTCTGAACAACCTGGCGCGGCTGCCCAACTGGCGGCAGCGCATAACCCGCCCCCTGGTGCTGACTCCCCATCCGGGAGAGATGAGCACTTTGACCGGCCTGCCCACGCCACACATCCAGGCGGACCGGGTGAAGGTGGCGCGGCAATGGGCTGCCCAGTGGAATGCCGTGCTGGTGTTAAAAGGCGCGCACACCGTGGTGGCGGACCCCGGCGGGCTGGTGCGGGTCTCGCCCTTTGCCAACCCTGGCCTGGCTTCGGGCGGCACCGGCGATGTGCTTACCGGTGTGATTGCCGCGCTGCTGGCCCAGGGTCTAGGTCCCTTCGACGCCGCCTGCCTGGGCGTGCACCTGCACGGCCTGGCTGGGGAGTTGGTGCGGCGGGAACTGGGCGACACCGGCACACTGGCCACCGACCTGGTGGAGCGGTTGCCCCTGGTGATACACCGCCTGCGCTGCCCTGGTTAGACCACGGCCTTGCCCAAAAAGTGTGGATTTCGACAGTCAGTAACGTTTTGCAGCCAATTATTGTCACCCTGAGTCCTTCGGCTGAAGGACGAAGGGTCTAAAATGCCAGGATTTTAGATTCTTCGTCCCGATGCAATCGGGACTCAGAATGACATTTTGGGCAAAGCCGCTAGACCACTAAAAAGGCGTCATTTTCCCCTTTGTGTGTACCCGGCCGCCAATTGTTTGCCGGACGCCTTATGCTATACTTGATTTACCATAAGTGGGTCGTAGTTCAGGCGTTGGGGAATCTCCAGGGGTCTGGTGCTGGTCCGGACCTCTTTACCAGTACCAGCGGCAGCCAGCAAGCTCCAGCAGCACACTGCGAATTACATTCCCATATTGGGTAGCATTGCTGCCCGGCCGTGTCAGGAGCATCCCATGTCTCTCCAACATTTTCTTGAAATCTTGTCTGACCCCGCCGGGGAGTTCAACTCTTCCGACTTCATTGAAGTTTCTGGTTTGTCGCCCGCTGAACTGGGGACATTTGCCAAGACCTGGTTCATGGCGCCCATTGACCGGCAGTCTTATCTGGTCGGCCAGCTGGTGGAACTGGCGGAGGAGAACCCGGAGCTGGACTTCTTCGCCATTTTCAAGATGTGCTTGAAGAGCGATGCCGAACCGGTGCTCACCATGGCCATAGATGGGTTGTGGGAGTACGATGACCGCTCTGCCATTCCGCCCCTGGTGCAAGTTCTTCAGTCCCGCAGGACCCCGGCGGTGCGCGCCGCCGCCGCCACAGCCCTGGGCAAGTTTGCCGTCCTGGCGATGGAAGGCAAGGTGCTGGCCAAAGATGGCGACCTGGTGCGGGAAAGCCTGTTGAAAATCCTGAAAGACCCGGCGGAAGATTTGGAAGTTCGGCGGCGCAGCCTGGAAGCCGTGGCCCCTTTCAACAACGGCGAGGTGAAAAAATTCATCCAGTGGGCCTACAAGAGCGACGACTTGAAGCTCAGGGCCAGTTCCATATATGCCATGGGCCGCACTGGCGAAAGCGGATGGTTGTCGGTGCTATTCAAAGAACTGCAAAACCGGGAGCCGTCCATTCGTTATGAGACCGCCCAAGCCTGCGGCGAACTGGCCGACGAAGCTGCGGTGCCCCACCTGATTCCGCTGCTCCGGGACGATGACTACCAGGTGCAGCTTGCTGGCATCAACTCCCTGGGACAGATTGGCGGCCCGCTGGCCAAGCGCGCCTTGCTGCGGTGCGTCAAAGAGGGTGATGCCACGCTGGAGGAAGCGGCCCGTTCCGCCCTGGAAAACATCGAATTCCTGGAAGACCCCGTGGCCTTCCCTTCGGGGTAATGGTCTGCCCCCTTTCCCCGGCCCAGGCTGCCCGCCTGGCCCAGGCCCCCATCGCCCGGCTGGCCACCGCCGACGCCGCCGGGCAGCCCCACGTTATTCCAGTCTGCTATGCTTTTGACGGCCAGCACATCTACTCAGTGCTGGACCAGAAACCCAAGCGCGCGCCAGTGCTGCGTCTGCGCCGGGTGCGCAACATCCAGACTAATCCCCAGGTTTCCCTGGTGGTGGACCACTATGACCCCGACTGGCGGCACCTGTGGTATTTGCTGATTACTGGCGCCGCCCAGGTGCTGGAACCCGGCGCGGAGCAGGCGGGGGCCATTGCCCTGCTGCGTCAGAAATACCCCCAGTACCAGCAGATGGACATTGGCGGCAACCCGGTTATCAAGATTACTCCTGCCGCCGTAGTGGCCTGGGGGGATTGGAGTTGAAAACTTACCTGGCAGACGCTCCTGGCTGGCCAGCCTTCCGGCTGTGGGAGATCTTGTTGCTGGGATGCGTGGCCGCTTGAAAAGGTCAAGCAAGGTCCTGGTGCTGGTTTCGGTGCTGGCGGTGCTGGCTCTGGGAATTGGGGGATTTCTCCTGCGGTCCCTGTCCCAGCGAATATTTGGCGTGACAGAATTGGTTCCTCCGCCGGCCGTCAGCCTAAAGCCGGAGGTGCTGTTCCCCCTGGGGCCGGCGGCGGTGACCAATACCCTCCTATCGTCCTGGCTGGTTACTCTGGTTCTGATGGGCCTGTTTGTCCTGGCCGTGAGTCCTGCGGGAAAGTTCGTCCGCGGTCTCAAAACCAGCGTAGAATTCGCCCTGGAGTCCCTGCATAAACTGTTTACGGAAGTGGCAGGGGAAGGCGGCTCTGCGCTGACATTTTCCTTCGTGTTCGCCCTGTTTCTTTTTATTATTGCCAATGCTTGGGTGACACTGCTGCCGGTCTATGGCCAGGTAGTGCTGGACCCCGCTGGAAAGGGCGAGGCGCCGGTCCCCTTGCTGCGGGGCGCAGGCACCGACATTAATATGTCCCTTGCCCTGGCCCTGGCGGCAGGGGCCTACGTGGAAATCCATGCCTTTGCCGCCGGAGGCATGGCCTACGCCACCAGATTTTTCCCCATTCGTACTTTTCTGCAGGGACGAGTGCGTGCAGGGCTGGGAGAAACGTATCTGGCAACGCTGCACAACATTACCCTGGCCGCCAGGGTGTTTAGCTTTACCTTCCGGCTGTTCGGGGCTTTGACGGCAGGAGAACTGCTGCTGGCAGTCATTCCCTACCTGACGCCTCTAGTACTGGTGGTGCCCTTCTATGGCCTAGAGGTCTTGCTGGGACTGCTCCAGGCCCTGGTTTTTGCCGGGCTGACCCTGGTTTTCCTGGTCTTGTCCGAGCGGCATAAAGCTCCTTCCCTGGAAACAGGGGCGCTGCAATGATGGAAGTCCTGACCAGGCTGGGCGTGCACTGGCCCAGCCTGGTCATTTACACCATTAACTTCCTGGTCTTTTGGGCTGTGCTGCACTTTGTGGCAGTCCGCCCCTTCCTGAGAAAATTGCAGGAGCGTCGCCAGGAGGCAGAGGCGCGGCAGGCGGCGGCTGAAAGCATCCAGAAGCTCCAGGAAGAGGCTGCTGAGTCCAGAAGGTTGTTGCTGGCCCAGGCCCAGGAAGCGCGGGAGGCCCTGCTGCGCTCCGCCCAGCAACAGAGCGACCGGCTGGCGCAGGAGGGAAGGGAGCGCGGGCAAAGGAGTTTCCAAGATGAGCTGGAGCGGGCGCGCCAGCAAATCCAGCAAGAAACGGAGAAAGCCCGCCAGCATCTGCGTGGCTCCTTTGTGGAACTGGTGGCGGCGGCGGCAGGGCGTGCCCTGGGCAGGGCGCTGGACGAGCGTGAGCAAGCAAAGCTGGTAGAGGAAGCAGCCCAGGAACTAGCGGCGCTGCCGGTGGATGCAGGCTCCCCGGCAGTGTCGGGCTGGGCCATAGTGACTACTGCTGCTGAGTTAAATGCGGAGCAGCGGCGGTTTGTGGAAACCCGCTTGGCGGAGTGGGCGGGCCGAAATGTCCGGGTAATCTGGCGGGTGTCCCCTGCAGTCATAGGGGGCATCTCCGTGCACGCCGGCGACGTATTACTGGATGCCACTGTGTCTGGCCGGCTGGAACAGCTGCGGCAGAGCCTGATGTCCCAAGAGTAGGCCATGAGACCGCCAAGTATCGTTCAGTCCTTGCGCCGCCGTACTGGCGGTGTTTTTTATGGCTGGCGCATCACCGCCGCGGGCTTTCTCATTAACGCCCTGGCCGATGGCACCTATTTCATCGGTTTTACCGTGCTGTTCCTGCCCATCAGCCGGGATCTGGGAGTAAGCCGCACCGCCATATCCGTACCCTTTGCCCTGGCCCGCATCATTGGCGGCGGTCTGGGGCCCATCACCGGCCCAATGATTGACCGGTTCGGGCCCAGCCGCGTGCTGACCTTTGCCGCATTAACAGGCGGCTTGGGATTCGTCCTGCTTTACTGGACCCACAGCTACGCCTGGTTCCTGGTGGTCTACCTGGGGCTGGTCAGCGTTGGGATGCAAAGCGGCTTTGGCGCATCCACGGCCACTGCCGTCACCCAGTGGTTCCTGCGCCGCAGGAGCCTGGCCATGGCGGTTACCCAGACCGGTTACTCCTTTGGCGGGGCCGTCATTCCGCCGCTGTTTGCCCTGGGTGTCCAGACCGTGGGCTGGCGGACCTCAGCCCTCGTTGCGGGGCTGGGCATGTGGCTAATTGTCCTACCCCTGTCCACCCAGCTCCGGCGCTCGCCGGAAAGCATGGGCCTCCAGCCCGACGGCATCCCGGCGGCTGGCGGTGCTGCACCGGCGGCTCTTAGCCATTCCCAGGCCGTGATGCGAGATGTGTCCTGGCGGGAGGCGCTGCACACCTCCACCTACTGGCTGCTGGCCTGGAGCTTTGGCCTGCGCAGCATGGTCTGGGGGGCAATGGGCGTGCACCTGGTGGCAATCATGGTCTGGAAGGGGTTGCCCGAGGCCACCGCCGGATATCTGATAGGTTTCTGGGCATTGGCCTGGGCCCCGGCGGTGCTTCTGCTGGGCTGGCTGGGAGACCGCTGGCCCAAACAAAAGGTTGCGGCCTTGGGGAGCTTTGTGGCCCTGGCTGGGGTGCTGGCTCTGGCATTGCTGGACCAGGTGCAGGTGTGGCAGATGGCCCTGATTTTGCTGCTGCTGGCCCCCAACGAGGCAGGCTGGGGCCTGGGCTGGGCCATGCTGGGGGATTTTTTCGGGCGGCGGCACTTTGCCACCCTGCGGGGCGGCGTAATTGCGGTGCAGGCCTTTATGGGCGTGGGCGCGCCGGTCTATTCCGGCTGGGTCTATGACGAGACCGGCGGCTATACGTGGGTAGTCTGGCCGGTGCTGGGGCTGGTGGCCGCCAGTGGGCTGGCCTTCTGGTTCTTGCCAAGACCAAGGGTGGGTGGGTGAAACCCGCTTCCTGCACATGAGGTATAATTGGGCCACTGCCAGGGCAGGCCTCTTACGATAGCGCGTGTCGCCCATTACGGTGCGGGCCGGGCATTTTAGAATGCTATGCCGTCCTCAGAACGAGCATCTCCCATATTGGTAACATTCTGCCCCAGCCTCCGGGATGGTGGAATGCCCAAACCCCTGGAGGCGTTGCTGCGCCGTGTCACGGACCGGGTGAAGCGGGCCGCCAAGGCCAACAGCTGGCCTCTCCGGCGGATTGAAATAGGCCCTTACCAGGACCCCGAAGCAACTGGCTGGGAGTACCTGGTGCTGACCCTGGTGTTTGATGCTACTTTTGAGGCTGCCAACCGTTACCTGCACCAACTCTACCAACACCTGGACAAGTTTAGTTGTAGTTTGGACGAAAGGGACCCTAGTCTTTTAAGGAGGCTAATCTACTTTGACGTCGCCGTCGCCCAGCACATTGCCGGTAGTGAACCCCCGGTCCTATCTGGAACTGGCGACTGAATTGGCTGGAAGGCGCGAGTCCCACTCCATCCGCACCGCCGGTGGCCGGGCTTACTATGCTGCCTTTCTTGCCAGCCGGGACACTCTGGCGGCAAAGGGCTATACTCTCAGGTACGCTGGCGCTTCCGCTCATGCCGGGGTAACTCAGGCTCTGGGGACAATTCTGGATGAAGGTGTGGGTAATGAGGAAAATCGGCTGCGCCGGGCAAGGAACCAGCTTACTTACGACACGGACCAAGTAGTATGGCCGCCAGGGCAGTCAGTCCAGTGGATGATTGACACGGCCCGGGAAATCATCGAGGCAGTAACGGCACTGCCGGAGAATCGATGAGAGCCGGAACCAATATCACGTGGTTTAGTCACATCTGTAGAAAAGGAGCACAACCATGAACGGAGTCACCGCCATCGCCAATGTCCTCAAGCTGGAAGGGGTGGACTTCATCGCCTGTATGCCTTCCAACCCCCTTATTGAAGCCGCCGCCATCGCCGGCATCCGGCCCATCGTCTGCCGCCAGGAGCGCACCGGCGTTCACATGGCCGACGGCTTTGCCCGCATCACCAACGGCAAGAAGCTGGGCATCTTTTTGATGCAGGCCGGGCCGGGGGCGGAGAACGCCATGGGCGGCGTGGCCCAGGCCTACGCCGATTCAGTGCCCATCCTGCTGCTGCCCGCGGGGGCCTCCCGCCGCCGCCTGGGCACTGCGCCGGTGTTCAGCCCCACCCGCAGCTATGAGAGCATCACCAAGTGGTCGGCCCAGATTAACTTCGCCGACCGGGTGCCGGAGCTGATGCGCCGGGCCATGACCAAGCTGCGCTCCGGCAAGCCCGGCCCGGTGTTGCTGGAGATTCCCCAGGACGTGGCTACCGAGGAAATCAAGGAAGAGGCCTTCGACTACCAGCCGCCCCAATTCGTCCGCACCGCCGCCGACCCCGAAGCCGTGCGCCGCGCCGTGCGGGCCATGCTCCAGGCCCAGCGCCCCGTCATCCAGGCCGGGCAGGGTGTGCTGTATGGGGAAGCCACCCCGGAATTGCTGGAGGTGGCCGAGTTCCTCCAAGCGCCCGTTTACACTACCCTCTCAGGCAAGAGCGCCTTTCCGGAGAACCACCCCCTGGCCCTGGGCACTGCGGCGGGCAGCACCACCGGCATGGTGCACCAGTTCCTCACCCGCGCCGACCTGGTGTTTGGCATCGGCACCAGCTTCACCAAGGCCAATACCGCCGCACCCATCCTGCCGGGCAAGACGCTAATCCACGCCACCAATGAGGCCGACGACATTAACAAGGACTACGCCAGCCAGCACGCCCTGGTGGGCGACGCCAAGCTAGTGCTGACCCAGGTGCTGGAGGAACTGAAGCGCCAGGGCCGCCCCAAGAGCCGCGCCGAGGCCCAAGCGGTGCAGGGGGACATCCGCCGGGTCAAGGAGCAGTGGCTGGCCCAGTGGATGCCCAAACTTACCTCCGACGAAACGCCCATCAACCCCTACCGGGTCATCTGGGACCTGATGCACACTGTGGACCTGGACAACGTCATCGTCACCCACGACTCCGGTAGCTCCCGGGAAGAAGTTTCTCCCTTCTGGGAAGCCCGCGCGCCCCGCAGCTTCATCGGCTGGGGCAAGTCCACCCAGCTGGGCTACAGCCTGGGCCTGGCTATGGGCGCCAAACTGGCAGCCCCGGAGAAGCTGGTGATTAACATCATGGGCGACGCCGCCTTCGGCATGGTGGGCCTGGACGTGGAGACGGCGGTGCGCTCCAAAATACCCATCCTGACCATCATACTGAACAACTCGACCATGGCGATTTACCCCGACAGCCGGGTGCCCACGGCCCAGAGTAAGTTCCGCCTGAAGGAGCTTTCCGGCAACTTTGCCGAGGTGGCCCAAGCGTTGGGCGCCTACAGCGAGAAAGTGACCCAGCCCAGGGAACTGGTGCCCGCATTCCAGCGCGCCATTGCCGCCACCCAGCGCGGCGAGCCAGCATTGCTGGAGGTTATCACCGTGGAGGAGGGCGCCCAGTCCAAATTCCAGTGGCGGTAGCCGCGCTGCCGCCAGGGCGTGAGCAGGTGATTGACCCCGGCAATTGCTAAGCCTTCCTTTCCCAGGTTGTTTCGCAAGGGTGCGGTATACCGCACCCTTTTCCTTTACTTCCGATGGGAATCCAATGTTGTCATCAGGACGTAATTACGATTGATGGCCATCGCGTAAATGAGTCTTTGACTACCGGAGGTTGCACCCAATGCGTAGGAAAATCTACGGCTCCATTCTTGGACTCGCGGCGCTGGCCGTGGCGGCTGTGGGCGTGCTGGCGTTTTCCTCAGCCAAGGCGGCGGAGGAATCCACTGCAACGTATCAGGTGACCATCACCAACTTGACCCGCGGGCAGATTTTCTCTCCGCCTGTAGTAGCCCTGCACAACAATACCGCAGCGCCATTGTTTACCCTTGGTTCCCCAGCCAGTGCCGAACTGGCGGCGTTGGCGGAAGATGGCATGACCGGTCCGCTGGAGACTGCTCTGCAATCAGCGCCCGGCGTGGGCGCAGTGGAAGCCTTTGGCGGGCCGTTGCTGCCTGGCGGCACAGCTTCTATCGAGATTAGCGCCACCGGCCCGTTCAACCTGCTGTCCCTGGCGGGGATGCTGGTAACTACCAACGACGCATTCTTTGCGCTGAACGGCGCGGCGGCGGCCAAAGGCCCGTTCCCCATCACCTATTACTCGCCCGCCTATGATGCCGGAAGCGAGGCCAATAATGAGGACTGCGCCTTTATCCCAGGGCCGCCCTGCGGCAATGCAGGCGTGCGCAGCACTCCCGGCGAAGGCTACGTCCACATCCACGCAGGCATCCACGGCGTTGCCGATCTGACGCCCGCCGACCACGACTGGCGCAACCCGGTGGCGCTGATTACCGTGCGCCGCATGAACGCCAGCCAGTAAGAGTACCCCGGCATTGCCCGGTCTGCCGATGGGGGCAGGCCGAAATGACCTGCCCCTCTTTGCTGCCTCTGGGTGGCGGGGCTGCGCTGGGGTATAATGGGCTGGCGGAGCCACGGGCCTGCTGGGGGTTATCACCGTGGAGGAGGGCGCCCAGTCCAAATTCCAGTGCGGTAGCCGCGCTGCCGCCAGGGCGTGAGCAGGTGATTGCCTCCGGCAATTGCTAAGAGGGTGTGTGAGAATTCCCGCTCGTGGTGAGCTTGTCCAACCATGAGCGGGCTAAAATCTACTCATCCTTCGACAAGCTCAGGATGAGCGGGCTGGGTAGACGGCATTTCTCACACAGGCTCTAAGGGATCTGGTGCCTTAACTTCAGTTTGATGTTGTCCAGACCCGCAGAAAGAAGGGAAACACGGCGGGGAGATTGAAAGCCATGTCCCACCTACCCACCCTCACCACCGCCACCTGGCGCAGGCTGCTGACCAACCTGCGGCACGGCAATGATACAATACGCACATATGATTAACGCAGGCATTAGCCTGTACCAACCGCTCTGCCAGATGGAGTAGTCATGGACCTTTCCGCTACATTGGCTGAGATTGCCTCCCTCAGCGTGGATGAACGAATTCGTCTTCTGGAGGCCATCTGGGACAGCATCGCCACCGAGCCTGGTCAACCTGAGCTTACCGAAGCCCAGAAGCAGGAACTGGAGCGGCGATTGGCGTCCCATGCCTCGCATCCCGAGAACGTTGTGCCTTGGGAAGATGTTAAGGCGCAAGCATTGAAGAGATCGCAGCGGTGAGTCTGCCGGTCGTCCTGCGACCCGAAGCCCAAGTTGAGTTTGATGAAGCCTTTGATTGGTATGAGCAGCAGCGGCCTGGACTCGGCAAAGATTTCGCTGCGTATGTGCAGGCTGTCTTGGACCGGATTGGCGCCACACCCCAACTGTACCCCCAGGTTTTCCAAGAGGTACGCCGGGTGGTGATGCGGCGCTTTCCATACTCGATCTTCTACAAAGTCGAGCCGCAGCAGGTGGTGGCGCTGGCGATATTCCATGGCTGGCGTGACCCAAAGGCCTGGCAAACCCGCGCCTAACAATGAGCACGAGAGTGCCAAATAGAATAAGCACACCGCATCGAAGAGTTTAGCCCATGCCCCACCCCTCCCTCACCACCGCCGCCCGGCGCATCCTGCTGACCAACCTGCGGCAGGGGGTGGCCCCCTGGAACGGCAAACCCTACAGCTTCGTCTGTCCCTCTCTGCGCAGCTACCCCTTTCAGTGGTTCTGGGACTCTTGCTTCCACGCCATCGCCCTGCTGCACCTGGACACCGTGCAGGCCCGGGCCGAGCTGACCACCCTGCTCAGCGCCGCCCAGCCCGACGGCTTAATCCCCCATCTGGTCTTTTGGGAGATGGAGAAGCAACCCCAGTTCCTGCGCCGCAACCTGGTGGGCCAGACCTCGCCCCACTTCAGCAGCACTATCCAGCCGCCCATCATCGCCTATGCGGTGGAGCGGGTGTGCCAGGCTACCGGCGACGAAGCCTTCAAGCAGGCGGCGCTGCCTCCCCTGATGGCCTACTACCGCTGGCTGCGCCGAGTGCGGGACCCCGACGCCGACGGCCTCATCGCCATTCTGCAACCCGAGGAGTCGGGCGTGGACTGCTCCCCCAAGTACGACGACTTGCTGGGGCTGGAGGAGTTAACCAATTCTGGCTTTATTGCGGCCTTGAAGAAAGTTTATGCAGACTACGCCCCCCTACGTCCTTCTGGGGAAGGACTGCGCTCTGACGACCGGGCCATTCTGGCCCTGGACCGTTTCCACGTGGAGGATGTGATGGTCAACAGCATCTACGCCCAGGGCCTGCGCGCCTTGGCCCGGTTGCTGGGCGATGCGCCGGAGTCTGCAGAGTTCAGCGCCCAGGCGGTAAAGACCCGCGACGCCCTGCTGAACAAGTGTTGGGACGAAGAGTCCGGAGCTTTCTTTGACCTGGCGGGCGTGGCGGAGCGACCGGTGAAGGTGGTGACCATCAGCTCCCTGATGCCCCTGGTGCTGGAGGACTTGCCCCAGCCGGTGGTGCGGCGGCTGGTGGAGCAGTGGGTTACCGCGCCGGAGCATTTCTGGACGCCTTACCCGCTGCCTTCCGTGCCCGCCTCGGACCCCAAGTTTCTGCCTGGCGACCCTCGCGGCTTCATCTGGCGCGGCCCCACGTGGATTAACACCAACTGGTTTTTGTCCAGGGCGCTGCGGCAGCGCGGCTACCTTGAGTTGGCGAACACCATTGTGGCCCGTTCTCAGGAACTGGTGTCAAAGTCCGGCTTTCGGGAGTACTACCACCCGTACACTGGCGAGGGCCTGGGCGCGCGGGACTTTGGCTGGTCCACGCTGGTGCTGGACATGTGACCACAGAGTGGTGTCTCCACGGGTTATTGTGGGTAATGAGGAATCTACTCGTCGCACCGGCGAAAGCCGGTGTCCAGATAAAGGGTGGTCGCGGACGTCCCCTGGGTTCCAGCTTGCGCCGGAATGACGAGGGGGCGACTGACTCAATACCTGTCAACCGCTACTTTATGCCAAAGGCCAGCGCTACTGCTCCCTGGTAGTCCTTGTTAAAATTCAGGCCCGTGCGGGTGCCCCAGTAGGAGGTCATGTAAAGGTAGCCATTGTATTCTGTAATGGGGCTGTGTATCTTGCCGTGACCAAAAGCCCCCGGCACGTGGCTGGTGGCGGTCAGAATGTCTCCCACGGCGGACAACTTGCGGGTAATGGGGTCGTACTCGTATAGGTAGGAATTGCCGTCAATGCCTTTATGGTCGCCAATGGCGGAGTAAAACCGGCCATCGGAAGCCAGCAGCGCCGCGCCCCATTGGGACCAGGGGTCTCCTTGGTAGTTGGGCCGGGGGTGCCGCACGAAGTCTATAGTGGGAGTAGTTGTCGCCACCGTATGAATCGGCAGGCCGGAGCGGTCTTTGATGAACAGAGGCGAAGTATCGGAAACCGCGCTGGCTTGCAGCGGTGGTTGTGCGGGCGTCTCCGCCGCGCCGCTGGGCAGCGTCACCCGCCGGTTGGCCGGGACGCCGTTCCTGCGATAGACCGGCCCGTTGAAAGGCATGGTCACCACCACGTCCACCGATGTCTCCGTCCCCAGGCCGAAGTGGGCTACTGCTGGCTGGGAGGATGAGAAGCCGTAAGCGGCGCTGATTTCCACGGCGCCCAGCAGCCCGGCGGCGTTGCCGCTCATTCCCGCCTTGTAAATGCTCACCCTGGCTCCCAGGCCCATTGGGGTGACGCCATCATCAACCTGCATTTGCAGCCAGTTCCCCGGCGCGCCCCGATTTTCTAGCAGCATGGGCGGCGCAGCGCCCTGGCCCAGCACCGCGCTCCATTCGGGGAAGAACACGTCCAGCCTGCCGTCCCGGTTGTAGTCGGCCACCGGCCCCCCGGCGTAGTAATGGGGGTTGACGATGGCCAGCGAATTGGACCGAAGAGTCCCGCCGGAGACCCCCGCGTTGGTGAAAATCAGCGGCGCAGGGCCGTCCGGCGTGTCAATGCGCACCGAAGTATAGATGTCCGGCCAGCCGTCGTTGTCAAAGTCCTGGATTTCCACATGGGGGGCTTTGGACAGGATGGGCGGCAATCCAGAGCTGGCGGTTACGTCCTCAAACACCGGGTCGCCGTTGCGCATCCCCCGGTTCAAGTACACCCGCAGAGATACGCCCTGCCCTTGCTCCACTGATGACCCAAAGTGGTGTCCCACTACCAGGTCCAGCCGTCCATCTCTGTCCAGGTCGCCAAAGGCGGCGCCGGATACCCAGTCCTCATTGCCCTTGACCAGGGGTGTCCAGTCAAAGACCTGGCTTTCCAGCTTGCGAAAGGCGCCGTCGCCTCTGGATAGGAACAGGTAGTTGCGGTTGGCATCCTTTGCCGTGGGGCCGCCCGCCACAAACAAGTCCGGCCAGCCGTCGCCGGTCACGTCGGCTGCCGCCGCTCCCAGTCCGTGGATGTCCAGGGGCAGGCCCGCCGCCGCGGTGGCGTCCTCAAAGGCCAGGTTGCCCTTGTTCTTCAGCAGCGCCGACGGCCCGCTGCCCCGCAGAGCGTCGGCCGCCACAAACAGGTCCAGCAGGCCGTCGTGGTTATAGTCCAGCACCACCACCTGCCGCCCGTTGCTGGACTGAACGTCGATGCCGCTGGCGGCTGTCACGCCGGTCAGGACGCCGCCGTCGTTGCGCCAGACATGGGACGGCTCGCTGGCCGGGCCGGTAGCAGTGGCGATGCGGTTGTTGGACAGGAACGGGTCCAGGTCGCCGTCGTTGTCCAGGTCAGCCAGGGCTGAACCCGCGCCGCGGCCCTGCACCGCCAGGCTGGCCTGTCCAGAGTCCTGAAACACGCCACGGCGGTTCAGGAACAGTTTGTTGGGCACGGCAGCCGTCCCTTCTACAAAAGTGCCCACGAAGAGGTCCAGCCAGCCATCGCCGTCCACGTCGCCCCAGGAGGAAGTGTGTATGTAAGCATTGCCCAGGGGCGCCGCCAACCCAACCTGGGCGGCGGCGTCCCGGAAGCGCAGCCTGGGCGCGGCGGCGTAAGTAGTCTCGCTTTCGGGGATGTGCACCACCATGACTGCCGGGCTGCCGAAGGGAGCAGTAGTGCGAGTGCCAGGGATTACATCCATGCCGTTGATGTTAATGAACAAGCGCCGACCCTCGGGGTCCAGGTCAAACCCGTAAGTGCCCCCCACGCGGTAGCGGTGCTGGCTTTCGTAAAACTCGTTAAGAAAGGCGATGACCTTGATCTGGCGCTTCTGGATATTGTATTGAAGGACCGGCGTGCCCAACTGAAAAGCCTGGCCGTGGGCGCCAGGCATAAAGTAAAAATAGCGATCCGTGGGGTCCAGCACCATGTGGGTGGTGTAGTGCCATGCCGTGCCCAGTTGCTCTACCTTGTTGCTCTCCGGGTGGTATCGGAAAAGCTGATTATCCGGTGTGTCCGTAGCCCCGTAAATCCAGCCGTCAGCCGCCTGGCGAGTGGAGGCCCGCAGCCGTCCCGGCAGGGCCACGTCCAGCACCGTTACCTGATTGGTCTGGGGGCTGTAGCGGGCCAGCCCTTTGGCCTTCACGGAGAAGTAGGCGTTGCCCTGGCGGTCCACCATGATGTTGCGGAACCCGGTGTGGATGTCGGCGTTGCCGGAGTAAATGACCTGCCTTTGGTTCACGTCATAGACCACAAATGGGCCTTCGTCCGGGTCAGACGAAGGGCCAACGACCTCCGCATACAGCAGGTTTCCCCACATGTTGGTGGAAGGCAGGCCGTACTCCGGCAGAGGCTCGCCCAGGCTCTGGAGGGTTCTTCCGACTGTGGAAGCTGGGCCTGGGGTTGGCAAGAAGGGAGTGGGCATTGGCGGAAGGACGGTGGGAATGGGTGTTGCTGTTGCCATGGGCGTTGGTCTAGGCGTCGGCGCGGGACTTGGCAGGGCAGTGGGTGCTGCCGTAGGCGAAGGAGTCGCCACTGGTGTGGCGGCAGCCGTGGGACTGGCAACCGTAGCCACGGGCGTGGCCTGGGGCGTGATGACCGGACTCGGCGTTGCCGCAGGCGCAGTCGCGGAGCAGGCCGCCAGCAGGACGAGCAGCGGCAAGCAGAGTAAAAGTCTCCTTGTTTTCAGCCTCCCATTCAGGCCTGGGAGAGGATGCAGGAAGCCGGCGATATGCCCTTTCGCCAGACGGCGTAACGGGTAATTTCCAGTGTACGCCTTCACTCCTAGGGATTGACAACCCCCTGGCCGCCTGTTGAAATGGGCGCAGCCTTGGCCGGGAATGCTTTCAGCCCCCGCGCCAGGTGGGCAACGTGACCCAGGAGGAAACAGTTATGGTAGTTGTTGATACTCATTGCCACGCCTCGACCTGCTGGTTTGAGCCGGTGGAAATCCTGCTGGACCAGATGACCCGCAACGGCGTGGACAAGGCCGCGCTCATTCAAATCCGCGGCCAGTACGATAACACTTACGTCTTGGAGTGTGTCCACAGATTTCCCGGCCGGTTTTCCGCCGTGGTTATTGTGGACACCTCCCGTCCGGATGCTCCCGCCCAGCTGGAGCGGTGGGTCAAGCAGGGGGCGGAGGGCATCCGCCTGAACCCCAGCGACCATTCTCCGGGGCGGGACAAGCTGGCTATCTGGCGCAAGGCCGTGGAACTGGGTGTTCCGGTCAGCAGCGGCGGGACCCTGGAGGAGTTTGCCTCCGCCGAATTTGAGAGCATTATCAAGGAGTTCCCCAGCCTGAACATTGTCATTGAGCACCTGGGGGGCATAGGCCGCCAATATCTGAACGCCCGCAAGGGCACGCAGCCAACCCTGGATGGCTACAAGAAGGTGTTGGCTCTGGCCCAGTACCCCAATACCTATATGAAGGTGCCAGGCCTGGGCGAGTTCTGCCCCCGGCCCCAGCCCATGATTCAGCCTGCGCCCTTTACTGAAATTCCCGGCTTGATAGAGATGGCGCTGGAGGCTTTTGGCCCCCAACGGCTAATGTGGGGCAGCGACTTTCCGCCGGTGGCTAACCGCGAGGGTTACCGCAACGCCCTGAACCTTCCCAGGCAGATGGTGGACTATGGCGGTGAGGAAAACCGGGATTGGGTTTTTGGCGGCACTGCCGCCACGCTGTGGAAGTTCCCGGAGTAACGTGGAGACCGCTAACCGCGGAGAGCGCCGAGGACGCGGAGAAACTGGAGATTAAGTTCTATCGTCTCGGCGCTCTCTGCGTTCTCGGCGGTGAATATTTTCAGGCGTGATACATAATAAACGAGGGAGGAAGCCATGAAGCTGGTGCTGTTTGACGACTATAAACTGGGCGTGCTCAAGGGCAACAACGTGGTGGACGTGCGGAGCGCGGTGGCGGGACTGACCCACACCTCTCCCCAGGACTTGATGGGCCAGCTAATCCAGAAGTTTGGCCAGTACCGCGCCCCTATTGAGCAGCTGGCCGAGCGGTCTCGCGGTGTCCCCCTGCGCCAGGTGCGGCTGCGGGCTCCGCTGCCTGCGCCCACCCGCATTGTGTGCATGGCGGTCAACTACATGGAGCACGGCACCCGCGCCAAAGCGGCGGATACCGATGCCTTCCTCAAATCCGCCAGCGCAGTCATCGGCGACGGCGATACGGTGGTGCTGCCTGACTGCCAGCCCACCATTTTCGAGCAGGAGGCAGAGTTGGGGCTGGTTATTGGCAAGACCGCCAGCAAGATTAAAGCTGCGGATGCCTACGACTACATCTTTGGCTACACCAACTTTGTGGACGTGTCCGCCCGCGGCTTCCGGCCCGAGGGACGGGGCAGCTTCTTCTGGGGCAAGAGCTGGGATACCTTTGCACCCATGGGGCCAGCCCTGGTCACTGCCGATGAAGTGGCCGACCCCATGAACCTCAATGTGAAGTGCTGGATTAACGGCAAACTTTATCAGGACTACCCCACCAGCGACATGGCCAACGACATTCCCCATCTGATGGAGTGGGTTACCTGGATTACTACCCTCCAGCCTGGCGACGTGGTGGCCTGCGGCACCAACCACACTGGACTGTGCGGCATCCAGAACGGCGACCGCATTGAGGTGGAGACCCAGGGCCTGGGCCGGCTGACCGTTTCGGTCAAGGACGAGCTGGGCCGGGAATGGTCCCGCGCCCCCCGCCGGGAAAAGACCCCAGAGGAGATTAAAGCCATTGGCGGCCCGGCCTCCTTTGAGCGCCTGAATCGCTAACAAGTAAAGACGATTCCTGGTAGTGTATCAGTTTGTGTGAGAATTCTACCCGTCGCACCGGCGAAAGCCGGTGCCCAGAAAAGCGCCAGGTTGCCATGATTCCTGGATTCCGGCGGAAGCCGGAGTGACGAAGACCTTATTGATACACTACCCGATTCCTGGCAAAGTGCGCTAAACCCGTGCACCTGCCTGCTTGCCTCAGCCCGCCCTTGAAGGAGTAGGATAGGCGCGTTGAAAGGGGACGAGGCTGTCTTCTTTCGGCGTAAAATTGCGCCGCCTTCGAGGAGAAGTTACGGGCAAAAAGCTGCTAATAGGCTGGATTGCAGTCTTTATAGTGTGGATGGTGGGGGACTTCGTCATTCACGGCGGGATATTGCGCAGCTACTACACGCAGTTCCAGGGCGTGTTCCGCTCGCCAGAAGAGTCCCAAAAATATCTGCCCATCATGGTGCTGGCCCACCTGGTTATGGCCTTTGCCTTCAGCATGATATTCTCGGAGACCGCTCCGGACAGGCCGTGGCTCCAACGGGGCCTGCGCTTCGGGATAGCCGTTGCCCTGCTGATGGCGGTGCCTACCTACGCTATTTATTTCGTGGTGCAGCCCATATCCGGCACGCTGGCGTCGCTGCAAATCCTGCTGGGTTCACTGCTGGTGATAATCTTGGGTGTCGTGGCTGGGTTTATCATCCGGAGCGACACCGCTTCAGAGCGTGTGTGAGAAATGCCGTCTACCCAGCCCGCTCATCCTGAGCTTGTCGAAGGATGAGTAGCTTTTAGCCCGCTCATGGTTGGACAAGCCCCGACCTGGTCGGGATCCCGATACGTCGGGACTCACCACGATCGGGAATTGTCACATACCCTCTTGGAGGGTATCTAAAAAGGCTAGGCGCTCGTGGTTCGACATGCTCACCGCGGGCGGTCCTTCAGCCGAAGGACGCTCACCCTGAGCTGGTCGAAGGGTGAGCGGTGGTAGGGCACAGCACTTTTTAAACACGCTCTCAGAACTTGTGTGACCCTGTTGAAAACAGCGGGGGTGCAGGAGGCGCGGCCCCCGCCGTCCTTCCCAGGAAGGATGGGGTGTCCCTAGAAATGCCCTTTTCTCCTCATCCCCCCACAAAGCGGGGCTTGTCTCAAAAATGTCATTCTGAGGAGTGACGATGGCATCGGGACGACGAAGAATCTAAACAACTGGATAATAATCTACGATAGGCGCCTATACGACTTGGATTTTAGATCCTTCGTCTCGCTCGGGATGACAGTTTCAGTCAGGCGCAGGTGTTTTGAGGCAACACCCGCAAAGTGGGAGATGGGGAGGAGGGGGTGAGGGCTAAAAGGGTGCGTGTCCAGGGGCGTTTTGCCTGTGCAGGTAGTTGATTTCAACGGAGTTGCCAAGCTCCAAGTTTCCGAAGCCGGGCTGCAACTGCCCTTCACCAAGCACAGGAAATAAATGGGCATGAAAATCTACTTTGCTGGCTCCATACGGGCGGGCCGCCAGGACCAGGAGCTTTACGGGCAGTTGATTAACCACCTGCGCCAGTACGGGGCCGTGCTGACCGAGCATGTGGGTAGCCCCGCCTTGGGCTGGCGTGGCGATGACGGCCCCTCCGACCAATGGATTTACCAGCGGGACATGGCCTGGCTTACCGAGGCGGACCTGGTGGTGGCGGAGGTTTCTGTGCCCTCCCTGGGCGTGGGGTATGAATTGGGCCGCGCCGAGGCCCTGGGCAAAGAGGTCTTGTGTTTGTACCGGGAGCAAGCGGACCGCAGGCTGTCTGCCATGGTTTCAGGCAATCCCCAATTCCAAGTGGTTGCCTACGCCACCCTCTTGGAAGCAACCCATGCCATTGACCAGTTTTGCTGCAGCCAGAGCATGGAGCGATCAGGCTGAAAGCCTTGCTTAGACAGGTTTTGGTTGTGTATCAGTTTGTCCCAAGCCTAAACTCGTCGCACCCCGACTTGTCGGGGTGCCCAGATACTTGCATGATTTAGGATCTTCCTAAGTTCCGGCTTTCGCCGGAACGACGAATGGCCAATTGATACACTGCTCAGGCTCTGCCAGACTTGCGCAGCCCCGGCGGGCCAGGGTCGTTTCTTTATCGGCAAACTTGTAGGGGCATCCCGACCCGTCGGGACTGCGCCCTGATTAGGCAACGGGCCCACCAAGGGGTGCCCATGCGGGACCCTCCGAGAATGCAACAACCCTG